>ENA-UEPG01000034-UEPG01000034.1-human-gut-metagenome-genome-assembly--contig:-NODE-34-length-147406-cov-9.578162_pt1 | contig 147406 bp, 111 predicted proteins | sample MGYA00242893_ERZ507902 | MGnify/ENA primary metagenome ERZ507902 (study PRJEB26167, sample SAMN06115491) | human gut metagenome | host: Homo sapiens | place: China:Gansu | collected 2015-04-23...
GGAAACTCTTCAAATTAATCTGATGCACCGAGAAAGCTTCGTTCTTCAATGGCGGGCCACATCCTTCGGGACAGCTTCAAGCCGGTGGATTACAAAGAGGGCGAGCGCTCAAATCTTGTTCTATCAGAGTTTCATCACATCGTCGGTACGGCTTTCTTATATACTTTTCTATGATATTTTATTTCTCAGGTACAGGCAATTCTAAGTGGATCGCTGCTCAGCTATCAAAAGAGCAAAAAGAAGATTTAGTCTTTATTCCCGATGTATTAAGGAATGAAATGTTTGAGTTCTGTCTACGGGAAGATGAGAAGATAGGATTTGTGTTTCCGGTCTATTCATGGGCTCCGCCTGTAATTGTATTACGTTTTATTCAGAAACTTTCTCTGAAAGGGTATAAAGGGCAATATTTGTTTTTTGTCTGTTCATGTGGGGATGACACCGGGCTTACTCAACAGGTCATGATGAAAGCATTAAAATATAAGGGATGGGAGTGTCATGCGGGTTTTTCTGTGACTATGCCCAATAATTATGTACTGCTTCCGGGGTTTGATGTAGATAACGAAGAATTGGAAAGGAAAAAGTTGGTGGAGAGTGTTTCAAGCCTCAAAAGAGTCAATACTTTGATAAGTAGAAGAGAATGTGTATTCTCTTGCCATGAAGGGAGTATTCCTTTTATCAAAACGAGAATAATCAATCCTTTATTTAATCGTTTTCAGATGTCACCTGAAAATTTTTATGCAACAGATGCCTGTATCGGATGCAGGTGTTGCGAGAAGAGTTGTCCGATGGAGAATATAATTGTTGCAGAAGGAAAGCCTGTGTGGGGAAAGGACTGTACCTCATGCCTGGCATGTTATCATGTGTGTCCCAAGCATGCGGTGCAATACGGAAAAAGAACAAAAGGAAAAGGCCAATATTTTAACCCCAACTCTGGTTATTGATCTTTGATTTTAATGCGGCAGTGAGATAAATCCTCAATAATAGCCAGACTTTCTACTCTGATCCCTTGTTCTTCTAATATTTTACGGCCGTTCTGGAACGCTTTTTCGATGATGAATCCCATTCCTACCAAATTGGCTCCGGATTGTTTGATGAGGTCGAGAATGCCTAATGCAGCGTTGCCATATGCAAGGAAGTCGTCTACAAAAAGTACATTGTCGTTAGGAGTGAGGAAGTCGGCACTGATAACGACTTCATAATCACGGTCTTTGGTAAATGAGTGCACGGTGGTGCTTAATGCATTCTGTATCGTTTTAGGAGACTTTTTCTTAGCAAATACGACAGGTAAATCCATCAGGTAGCCTGTCATGATAGCCGGGGCAATGCCGCTGGCTTCGATTGTCATGATTTTATTCACATTTGTGGCTGCGAAGCGGCGGACAAACTCAACTCCGATTGATTTCATCAGAACAGGATCCATTTGATGATTGATAAAGCTGTCTACTTTAAGGATGCCCCCTTCGTAGCATTTTCCGTCTTGCAAGATTCTTTTCTTAAGTAATTGCATACTATATGATATTAATTAATAATGTGCTAATATACCATTCCGTGTGATGAAACTTGCGGAAGGTATATTAGCACATGGTCAATTTGGACCGTTTATTTGTTGTTTCGCAAGTCTTTCACGCGAACGGCTTTTCCTTCGCTTTGTGGGAGAGAGCCTTTCTTTACTAGTTTCACTTTTGGAGTAACCAGGATTTCATCTTTCAATTGACGGGTGATATCCTTACGGATTTTTTCCAGTTCAATATAGTTGTCGGTAGAGAGGTCGCTCAATTCTACTTCGACAATCATTTCGTCCTGGTTGCTGACAGTTTCCAAGGTAATTAAGTAGTTGCTGCCTAATTCGGGGAACTGTACAAGGATTTTTTCAACCTGCATCGGGAAAATGTTGACTCCTTTGATAATAAACATATCGTCACTGCGACCTTTGATGCGGTCAATACGGATATGTGTACGTCCGCATGGGCATTTTCCAGGTAGGATACGGGTTAAATCGCGGGTACGATAGCGAATCAGCGGCATCATTTCACGATCGAGAGTGGTGAGTACCAATTCACCGATTTCTCCTTCAGGCATAGGTTCACCTGTCTCGGGATCAATGATTTCCACCAAGTAGCAGTCTTCCCAAAAGTGCATTCCGTTTTGTTCCTGACATTCGAAAGCGACGCCAGGGCCATTCATTTCCGTCATGCCAAAACTATTGTATGCTTTTACGCCCAACATTCGTTCTATTTTCCGGCGTTGTTCGTCTGTATGAGGTTCGGCGCCGATAACCAATGTTTTTAGTGTCGTTTTTGTCGGGTCGAGTCCTTCTTCCTGAAAAACTTCAGCCAAGCGGATGGCGTAGCTGGGGATGGCGTGTAAAGCAGTCGTTTTAAAGTCATTGATGAACTTGATCTGTCGCTTGCTGTTTCCGGCTGCAGCGGGAACTGTAAGGCAACCGAGGCGCTCGGCACCGTATTGGAAACCTAGACCGCCTGTAAACATACCATATCCTGAACTGTTTTGGAAAACATCAGTCTTGCGGATACCTACGGCATACAGGCAGCGGGCTATCAGGTTGGCCCAAGAGTCGAGGTCGTGTTGCGAATGAACAATCACGGTCGGATTTCCGGTAGTGCCACTGGAAGAGTGGATGCGTACACCATCATTGCTCATATCACCTGCTACTAGTCCGAAAGGGTAGTGGGCGCGCATATCGGCTTTGGTCGTAAAGGGTATTTTTCGGATATCTTCCAACGACTGTATGCTATCTGCGGTAATGCCATGTTTGCTGAAAACTTCTTTATAATAAGGAGCATCTGCAGCTATGTTAATTGTTTTTTTAAGCCGTTGAAGTTGCAATTCCTGCAACTTCTCACGGCTCATGGTTTCTAGTTCTTCTTCCCAGTATTGTGTACTCATGGTAATGCCTGTTATTACATCAGCTTTTCCGCAATATCCTTACCGGCGGCCAATGCTTTAAGATTCATTTCTACAATTGCTTCTCCCTTGCGGAGGAAGATTTCACGAATGCTGTCTTGCACTTTTTCGTAATCGATACCAAGAAATGGAATGGTTGCTCCCAGTAAAACGATATTGGCAACTCGGGCAGAGCCTACTTCTTTGGCTACTTTATCTACATTTAATACAATCTTATGAGGCAATTTATTGATTTCGGCCATTACTTTGTCTGCTTTCGGATAATTGGGGATATTGACAAACGGAGTTTCGTTAGTCACCAACCAGCCTTCAGAACTGAGGTAGGGAAGATAGCGCAGACCTTCCATAGGCTCCAGTGAGATGATCAGGTCGCATTTGCCGGAAGGGATCAAGTCGGAAGCAATCGGTTGGTCGCTGATGCGGAGATTGGATTGAACGTCTCCACCGCGTTGGCTCATTCCGTGCACTTCCGCCTGTTTCATATAAAGTCCTTCTTTCAAGGCAGCTTTGCCTATTACTGTAGCAATGGACAAAATCCCTTGTCCACCTACTCCTGATAATATAATGTCTTTTTTCATGGCTTACTTACTTCTTTTTTTGCGTGCTAATGTTTGGATACACTCTCTACGTGGGATAATGACAGATACACCCCGATATTCGATTTCTTCGCGTATGATTTTCTTCATCTCTTCGTAGTTTTTCTTCAATGGGATGACTACGCGGATATGAGCGGGTTCTACTCCAAGACCTGCACACATAGCTTCAATGCGTCCTGTTCCGGCAGAATCCTGTCCGCCTGTCATAGCAGTGGTTTCATTGTCGGAGATCACGATGGTTACATTGGCGTTTTCATTTACGCAGTCGAGTAATCCGGTCATTCCCGAATGGGTGAAAGTGGAGTCTCCGATTACGGCCACAGCCGGATGAAGGCCACCGTCTGCCGCACCTTTTGCCATAGTGATAGAAGCTCCCATGTCTACACATGAGTTGATGGCATTGAATGGAGCATTTGCGCCGAGCGTGTAACAACCGATGTCGCTGAATACTTTATGAGTGGGGTATTCTTCTTTAAGAACTTCCGTCAGCGTGATATACATATCGCGGTGTCCGCATCCTTCACAAAGTGCGGGAGGGCGCATTTCTACTACAGAAGGAACACTAAATTCCGATTTGTTCTCTTTGCCTACCGCACGCGCCACCGAGTCGGGATTCAATTCTCCATCTTGTGTCAAAGTACCGTCTAATCGTCCTTTTACTTTAATGCCAATACCCAAATAACCCTTTAATTGCTTTTCTACGAATGGTTGACCATCTTCCAAAACGAGGATTTCGTCACAAGATTCGATTAATTGGTGCAATTGTTTTTTAGGTAATGGATATTGACCGATCTTGAGTACCGGATATTCGCAACCTTCGGGATAGTTCTCCATCAAATAATTGTAGCCGATACCGCAGGCGATGATTCCCAATTTTTTGTTAGGACCATCTGTATATTTATTATAAGGTGATTCTTCAGAAGCCTTCATAAACTCGTCTTGGCGGGAGAGCAATACTTTGTAGCGTTTACGGGCATTTCCCGGCAACAGGATGAATTGGCGTGGATCTTCGCTGAAAGATATGTCATTCTGCGGCTTTTGCTCTTTACGTTCTACTCCGGAGCGGGAATGTGCAAGGCGGGTTACCATACGCATTAGAATAGGTTCACCCATTTTTTCAGAGAATTCAAAGCCGCTATATACCATATCGTATGCTTCTTGCTGATTGCTGGGTTCATACATCGGTATCAGTGAAAAATCTCCGTAAAAACGGCTGTCTTGTTCATTTTGGGAAGAGTGCATGCTGGGGTCGTCTGCTGCTATCACGATTAATCCGCCTTTCACACCGGTGATGGCGGAATTGACAAAACAGTCGGCTGCTACATTCATACCTACATGTTTCATACAAACTAATGCCCGTTTGCCTACGAAAGACATACCCAACGCAGCTTCCATCGCTGTTTTTTCATTGGCACACCAACGGTTGTGTATATTCTGTTCGGTCGTTATAGGGGCCATTTGAATATATTCCGTAATTTCAGTTGAAGGAGTACCCGGATAGGCATAAACACCCGAAAGTCCGGCATCCAGTGCAGCTTGTGCAATGGCTTCATCGCCAAGTAAGAGTTGCTTGCTCATATCTATTTCTTTTATTTAGTGTTGATCACAGTTTGTTAATCTATCGGGCAAAGATAGGCTTTTCAGTCTGTTTTATCACAAATTTACTTGAAAATCTTTCTTTCATTTAGCGCTTTCCAGTATTTTCTTGCATTTGCCATATGATCGGCATAATTGGAAGCAAAATTATGAGTTCCTGAAAAATCTTCTTTGGCGCACATATAAATATAGTTGTGTTTTGTATAGTTCAATACGCTGTCTATTCCTTTTTTTGAGGGGATTCGGATAGGTCCGGGCGGGAGTCCGGTATTTATATAGGTGTTATAGGGTGAATTAATTTTCAGATGCTCGTTGGTGATGCGGCGTAGTCCGAAATCTTGTAGGGCAAATTTTATGGTTGGATCTGCCTGTAAAGGCATATCTTTATGCAAACGATTGATATACAATCCGGCTACTACCGGCTTTTCTTCATTGTTGTTTGTTTCTTCTTCAACAATGGAAGCAAGTGTACTTACCTCTTCCGGCGTCATTCCGATGGCGGTGGCTTGTGCGAGACGTTCTTTGTTCCAGAAACGTTCGTGCTCTTTTTGTATGCGCTTGAAAAAATCTTCTACGCTCATATCCCAGTACACTTGATAAGTTTCCGGTATAAAAAGACTGGGAAGGCTTATTTCTGTGTATCCCATTTTATTTTGAAAAGAAGGATCGAATAGCCGGCTGGCGATTTCGGCAGAGTCTATCATGAGCTGTTTGCCTATGTTTCGTGCCAGTCGGTCTAATGTCCTCACGCTTCCGATAGTGAGGTTGATAGGTTCTTGGTATCCTCTGGAAAAGCGGCTATATACGTGGTATACATTGTCATTCGGACGAATAGCATAACGTCCGGTATGGATATTCTGTTTGAAATCCTTGTATTTAGCCATCCATTGGAATCCAGTGAGCTTGTTGACATATCCGAACTTCTTTATTTTGTTATATATGGAATCGGCGGTATCGTCTCGATCTACATAGATATATACGGTTTTAGATGGATGGAATTGAGGAGCAAACAGGTAATAATAAACGCTCCCCCCGGCAATGGCGCAAAGAAGGAATGCTCCTATTAGAATTGATAATAAAATGTTTCTCTTTTTTTTCTTCATCTTTCGAGCTTTTTAAAAAGTTCGTCAAAGATAAAAAGAATTTAGATAGAGACGATTCCTTTCGCTGATGAATCGCAGAAGAGATGAGTAAATTATCTTATTCTTTACTCATTTAGTGGCGGCTTTTTCATTCACATAGATGGATGGAATGAATATGGTATGTTCAAATCAGCCAAACTCGTTTTAGCGAGGATGGATATTAGTTAGGCCATTGGAAGTAATTTGCTTCTGCTTCTATCTTGTTTTCTATTTCGTCGGGTAGAGGTGCGAAGAAGTCCATGTTAGTAAGACGTTCGATGCTGTCTATTGTTACTGCATATGTGGAGAGAGGTTCTACGGCTTGTCTGTTATTGAACAGGAATCCGATAGCCCGCATTGGTTTAGCGAAAGGAGACAGGACTACTTTGAAAAACTGTTGCGGTACTGCAACTTTATTTTTCCCGATTGTTTTTGGCTGTTTGGTTATAATGGGACCACATATAATGATGATAGCACTGTCTGCTATTGCCCAGTCCCGTATTTTCTCTTCCAGTTTTTTCCAGCCTCTTCTGTTTAATTGTGGATGTTGCGGACATATGTTGCTGAAATAAAAAGATGCTTCCATAGCTTGCGGACTCCATTTCATATCCGCAGCTGGTGCCATATGTCCTTTGTCATATCCTGAACGTGCATAATCTGCATTAGTTGCAATCAGCCCCTTGACTAGCGGGTCAGTGATAAAGCGATTGCTTCTTTTCTCTTTCCCTTTTGTTTCTTCCCGGGTTAATTCGTAAGAAACCCAGTTGGGAAGTTTTAAGTCTTTGTTGTAAGAAACAATGTATCCGGTGTGGTGGATTATTTGTTCCTGCCGGGGAATTAGTGATATAGGGGTCTGTAAATCATTGTCGAAAAAAAAATGAAGTGATTCATTCGTTTGTGATTCGTTATTTTGGGGTCTGTCAGTTTGTTGGTAATACAAATAGACACCATATATAATAGGAATAAGTACAATGAGGACGATAATGTATCCTAGTTTATAATTAGAGCGTGATTTCTTTTTGAACAGTCTTCTGTTTTTACCTTTTTTAGTTCGATTCATTGATTTGCTGGTGATAATGGTGTCTGTTATTCTTCTTTTCTCATACTGAATTCACAACCGCAATATTGCTGGTTGTAGAAATTATATTCTTTGATAATAGCGATACGGCGTTCGCTTAGTCCGCCTTTGCGCCAATTCTGCTCCCAGTAGGTAACATCAGGATAGTTTGCAGTAGCATATTGCCCGGATTCATTTATCTGTTCCAGACTCTTCCAGCGGCTGGAAGCAAGTGTGGTGGTAATGACAGAAAAACCATGTTCGTGTGCATAACGGGCAGTCTCCAGCAGGCGGACTTTGAAGCAGCGCAGGCAGCGTCCGCCTCTTTCGGGTTCTTGCTCCATTCCTGTCATTTGGCATCGCCAGGCTTCGTGGTTGTAATCGGTGTCTATGATTTGAAGCCCTAAAGATTGGGCATAACGTGTGCATTCATCTTTCCTCATATTATATTCTTCCTGTGGATAGATGTTAGGATTGCAGTAATAGATAACAGGAGTAATATTATGCTGCATCAGGCATTCGATGATAGCCGATGAACAGGGAGCGCAACAGGTATGAAGTAAAATCTTGTCGGCTCCGCCCGGAACTTCGAGTTGGAATTTCTTTTTCATGCTGTAAAGTTAGTATATATTTGCCATATTAGTCAACAGATTATAATTTATTCAGAATAGATTTTATAAAAACAGGAGAGTAGGTTACTTAGACTATTTTGTGTTTTATAAAATCTCTTTCGCGGAATAATTTTGCTAAATGAGTCAGAACTAATTAATTAATTTCATTTTTTTTAGTATTTTTGCCCGCTCAACTCAATAACGGAACATGATGGAAGAATTGCACAACGGGCAGCAAGAGCAATATGTTGACCCCGATAAGAAAAAGAATGCTCAGAAAATAGTAAAGAGAACTTTAGTAACGGTAGGATTAGCCTTGGCGGTATATATTTTATATTCCATCGTTTATCTGTTTGTCTCACCCGACCGTAATATCCAACAGATTTATTTGATCCCCGAAGATGCCGCATTTATTATTCAGTCATCAGCTCCGATTGAAGATTGGGAGAAGTTTAGTGGAAGTGAGACATGGCAATGTCTGAAGAAAGCGAAATCTTTTGAAGAAGTAACAGCGAGTGTAGAAAAGTTGGATTCGGTAGTTAAAAGCAATAAAGTGTTATTGTCTCTTGTCGGTGAACGGGATATGCTAATTTCACTTCATAAAACCCGTGCCACCAATTGGGATTTCCTGCTTGTTTTGGATATGCAGAAAGCATCGAAGATGGATTTATTGAAAGATCAGGTTGAAACGGTATTGGTGATGAGCGGTTTTACGGTTACTAGCCGAATGCATAACGGCATCAATATACTTGAAATGCGTGATCCTGATACACGTGATATTTTCTACATTGCTTTTGTGGACAATCATTTGGTAGGTTCGTACACATCCGCTCTTGTCGAATCGGCTATTAACTCGCGCAATAAACCCAAAATCGGACTCGACCAGTCTTTTATCGAAACGGAGAAATTAGTTTCGGGCAAGGGGCTTGTAAGAGTCTTTATCAATTATGCGCGTATTCCTCAGTTTATGTCTATTTATTTAGGAACGAGAAACGAATATGTTGATCTCTTTAGTAATTCTATGAACTTTGCCGGTCTTTATCTGAATGCAAACAAAGACAGAATGGAGGTGAAGGGGTATACCTTACGAAAAGACTCTGCCGATCCTTATGTTACTGCTTTGTTGAATTCGGGAAAACATAAGATGAAAGCGCATGAGATTCTTTCCGGGCGAACGGCTCTTTATACAAATATAGGTTTCAATAATCCTGTGACTTTTGTGAAAGAGTTGGAAAATGCACTTTCTGTGCATGATAAACAGTTGTATGATTCTTATCAAAGTTCTCGGAAAAAGATTGAAGGATTGTTTGGAATTTCTTTGGAGGATAACTTTCTGAGTTGGATGTCAGGTGAATTTGCCATTACACAATCTGAACCGGGTTTGTTGGGATATGATCCTGAGCTTATTTTGGCTGTCAGGGCTAAAAGTATAAAAGATGCCCGTAAGAATATGGAGTTTATTGAGAAGAAGATAAAGCGGCGTACTCCGGTTAAGGTTAAGACGGTTAATTATAAAGACTTTGAGATCAATTATGTCGAGATGAAGGGCTTCTTCCGCCTGTTTTTCGGAAAGTTATTTGATAAGTTTGAGAAGCCATATTATACTTACGTGGATGATTATGTAGTTTTCAGTAATAAGGCTTCTTCTTTGCTTTCATTTGTAGAGGATTACGAGCAAAAGAATTTATTGAAAAATAATCAGGGGTTTAAGGATGCACTTTCGTATATGAAATCCAGTTCTACTATTTTCTTGTATACAGATATGCATAAGTTCTATTCTCAGTTGAAACCTATGATGAATGCGAGTACATGGAATGAAATACAATCTAATAAAGATGTTTTGTTTTCTTTCCCTTATTGGACTATGCAGGTGATAGGGGATAGCCGGTCGGCTTCTTTGCAATATGTTATGGATTATGCACCCTATGAGCCTGAAGAGACGGTAACTTCAGTTGCTACTGATGAAGATGATGAAGAAATGAACGAAGATGCCGAAACCGAAAAAGAGCAGATGGGTGAACTAAAACGTTTCTATGTCGAAAAGTTTGAAGGAAATGTTCTGCGGGAATTTTATCCTGAAGGAGCATTAAAGAGCGAGTCGGAAGTAAAAGAGGGAAAAAGGCACGGACGTTACCGTGAATATTACGAAGATGGTACTTTGAAACTTCGTGGGAAGTATGCCAATAACAAGCCTAAAGGTACGTGGAAATACTATACCGATAAGGGGAAATTTGACCACAAAGAGAAGTTTTAGATTTAGTCAACAAAAGCCGATTTAAAATTTAAACTTAAAAAAATGTCGGATTCTTTTTGTTTTCTCAAATAAAGCTGTAATTTTGCACGCCGTAAACGAGAGACAAACGCCGCTATAGCTCAGTTGGTAGAGCAACGCATTCGTAACGCGTAGGTCGCCAGTTCAAGTCTGGCTAGCGGCTCTCAAATAAAACGCTGATTATTAACTTAATAATCAGCGTTTTATTTTTTACAGAATTCTTTTAGTATGACTAGGAATGTCTCTTTGTTTGGATTTTATGTGAAATATAAAAATACATCTATGTTAAGTCGTATTATTGTTTTAGTTGTTGCCGGGGTTGCCGTAGTCTACATTGTTCGTTTTATAGATAACTTTCTCTCCCGGCGCTGAAGATAGAGTCAACTCTCGAACATTCTGCTGCGTGCCAACATGCAAGCCCCTACAATACCAGCTTTGTCCTTCAACTTGGAAGTCATGATGGCTGAATCTTTATTGACCAAATTTAGAGAATACTTGCGCACTGCTGTTTTGATGGGTTGGGTGATATAATCACCGGTTAATGACAGAGTTCCGCCTATGATAACCAGTTCGGGATTAAAGATATTTATTAATCCTGCGATCTGTTTCCCAAGTTTCTGTCCAATCTCTTCTACTATCTCAATGCAGAGTAAGTCCTCTTTATTCACGGCAGCGATAATTTCATCAAGAGTTAATGCATTATTTTTTGATAAAATTCTGTTTGATAAAATAGAACTCTCTCCGTTTTGAATACGTTCGATTAATATTCGATGAAGGGCAGAACCGGATGCTTCGGTTTCCAGGCATCCTTTTTTTCCGCAATGGCAAATTATTTCGTTGTCGAAGACATTTGTATGTCCAAATTCTCCGGAAAAGCCTGATTTTCCGGTATATATTTTCCCATCAATAATAATGCCGATACCTAACCCCCAACTAACATTTACAAAGATAATATCTTTTTCTCCTTTTACGCATCCCTTCATGTATTCTCCATAGGTCATAGCGCGTGTATCATTATCTATTGTTACCCGAAATCCAATTTTTTCAGTTAGCACCTCTGCTAAGGGTCTTTCTTCAAAATTAAATAGACTGAAACTATACCCGGATTCAGGATTTACCCTACCGGAAACATTTATATTGATATTTAATATTTTATCATTGTCAACATCTGCATTCTTTATAAATTGGAGAATAAGTCTGCATAGCTCATCAAGTGCTTCTGAAGTGTTTTCTGATTTAAAAGGGATATTCATTTTTAATTCTACCATATCACCTTTGAAATTGATTAAACCTATATTAATCGCAAATTTCTTGATGTCTACCCCAATGAAGTATCCGGATTCGGGGTTAAGCCCGTATAAGCTGGGATAACGTCCACCACTTGTCTCCAGTTTGCCATAATCATTAATATAGCCTTCTTCACACATTTCGCTAATGAATTTTGTGACAGTTGGGACGCTAAGATCTAGTTCTTTTGCTAAATCTGTAATAGTAGAACTACCACTATATATATAATGCGTAATAATCTTCTTCTTGAGAAGAGCGTTTTTGGTTCCTGCTTCTATTTCTTTCAGTAAATGTTGTTTCATCTTAGTTCTTCTTTATTCTTTTCCACAAAGATAATAAATTTATTTATTAATAGGTGTTTGATGAATTTGAATTTGTTGTAATGCCCGTTTCTGTATTCTTCTTTGGCACAAATGACTAATGCAAAATATCAGGTTTTGTAAATTGATATAATAAATAATTTTATTAACATAAACGTGTATATTAAATATTAGTCCTATATTTGTGCAGATATTGTTTAACTATAAATAAAAGGAGAAATATGATTGTATCTAATCTGCAAAATAGTCAGCGCATTGAAGGGCTCCACCCTATGTTTGGACGTTTATTTGACTATGTGAAAACGCATGATTTACTTCACGCGGAATTGGGGCGTATTGAGATTGATGGTGAGCGTCTATTTATTAATAATGTAAATCCAGAGTGTGTAGCTCCTGATAAGCAGGTTTTAGAGTTGCATCACGATTACATTGATGTGCATATTCTGTTAGAGGGCGCAGAAACGATTGGCTGGAAAGCTTTAGAGGATTTGGAAAATGAGGTTAAGGCATATTCTAAAGAGGAAGAATGTGCTTTATATTCGGATCGTCCTACTACTTATGTTAATCTGCTACCGGGACAATTTGTGATTGTATATCCGGAGGATCCTCATGCGCCGGTTATCGGTCATGGTAAAATTCGTAAATTAATAGCTAAAGTAAAGCTTTGATTTACTATTGGTTTGCTTTTCGATGCAAAAAAAAGGTGGCGTTATTTATTGTAGTAGCGCTGCCTTTTTTAGTCGTATAGACTATTGTTGTGTATTGCTTATTAATTAATCACCGTGATATAATAAAATATTTAATTAAATATTTGGATAATAATAAAAATATCTATATGTTTGCAATGATTTAATACGAGTGAAACATAAAAATTTACTTTATATGAAAAACAAGAATATTTATCCCTGGGTGGTAGTTGGTTTATTGTGGATAGTGGCGCTTCTTAATTATATGGATCGCCAGATGCTTTCTACTATGCAAGAAGCTATGAAAGTTGATATTGTGGAGTTGAATAAAGCAGAGGCTTTTGGAGCTTTGATGGCTATTTTTTTGTGGATATATGGTTTTATGAGTCCCGTTGCCGGAATAATAGCAGATAGGGTAAATCGTAAATGGTTGGTGGTTGGCAGTCTTTTTGTTTGGTCTGCTGTTACTTTCTTGATGGGGTATGCTCAAGATTTTCACGAACTTTATTGGTTACGTGCTATAATGGGAATCAGTGAAGCGTTGTATATTCCGTCGGCTTTGTCGTTGATTGCTGACTGGCATGAGGGGAAATCACGTTCTTTAGCGGTAGGAGTACATATGACGGGATTGTATGTAGGCCAGGCTATCGGTGGTTTTGGGGCTACGGCTGCTGCAGTTTTTTCATGGCAGAGCACTTTTCATTGGTTTGGTATTGTTGGTATTGCCTATTCTTTGGTGCTTATATTATTTTTGAAAGAAAATCCTATTCATAATATTGCTGTTAAGGAAATAGACAATACTCCTAAAGAGAAGAAACCTTCTGTCATAAGTGGGCTTTCCTTGCTGTTTACTAACTGGGCATTTTGGATAATTCTTATCTATTTTGCTGCTCCCAGCCTTCCGGGATGGGCTACAAAGAATTGGCTTCCGACGTTATTTGCAGATAGTCTGAATATTCCTATGGCTGAGGCAGGTCCGATCTCTACCATAACAATTGCAGTATCGTCTTTTATCGGTGTTATTCTAGGTGGAATATTGTCCGACCGTTGGGTGCAAAAAAATATTCGTGGACGTATTTATATAGGAGCTATTGGTTTGGGAATGACCATCCCGGCGTTGCTTTTGCTTGGTTTTGGTCATAGCTTTATCAGTGTGATTGGTGCGGGTCTGCTCTTTGGTATTGGTTTTGGAATATTTGATGCAAATAATATGCCTATTCTGTGTCAGTTCGTATCGGCAAAACATCGTGCAACTGCTTATGGCATAATGAATATGACCGGAGTATTTGCCGGAGCTGCCGTGACCGAGGTTCTTGGCAAATGGACAGATGGTGGAAGCTTGGGACAAGGATTTGCAATGTTAAGCATTGTAGTAGCTGTGGCATTGGTACTTCAAATCTATTTCTTAAGGCCGAAGACAGATAATATGGTAGATTGAGAATAATACTAACTTTATAGAAAATAAAATGATGGAACGAATTAAAGGACTTATTGATGCACCGTTTACTCCTTTTTATGAAAATGGTGAAATAAATTTAGAACCAATTGAAGCATACGCTAAAATGCTGGTAAAGAATGGGCTGCAAGGAGTTTTTATCAATGGTTCTTCCGGTGAAGGCTATATGCTGACAGAAGAAGAACGTATGCAACTGGCTGAACGTTGGGTATCTGTTGCTCCTGAAGGTTTTAAAGTGATTGTACATGTTGGCAGTTGCTGTGTGAAAGCGAGCCGTATGCTGGCCGAACATGCACAAAAGATCGGCGCATGGGGTATTGGTGCTATGGCTCCACCCTTTCCGAAGATTGGACGTATTGAAGAATTAGTTAAGTACATCGAAGAGATTGCATCCGGTGCACCCGAACTGCCTTTCTATTATTATCATATTCCGGCATTTAATGGCGCTTTTTTGCCGATGGTTAAATTGTTGGAAGCAGTAGATGGACGTATTTCTAATTTTGCAGGTATCAAATATACTTTTGAAAGTATGTATGAGTACAATCAGTGCCGTTTATATAAGAATGGTAAGTTCGATATGCTGCATGGTCAGGATGAAACGATTCTTCCTTGTCTGGCTATGGGCGGTGCTCAAGGTGGCATTGGGGGAACTACCAATTATAACGGAAAAGAGTTAGTCGGTATTATCGATGCATGGAAAGCGGGTGATTTGGAAACAGCTCGCGAACGGCAGAATTTCTCACAAGAAGTGATTAATGTTATCTGTCATTTCCGTGGAAATATAGTCGGCGGAAAACGCATTATGAAATTGATAGGTCTTGATTTAGGTAAGAACCGTACTCCGTTTCAGAATATGACAGATGCAGAAGAGGCGCAGATGAAAGCAGAATTGGAAGCAATCCATTTCTTCGAACGTTGTAATAAATTCTAATAGTACGAGACATGAACGAAACAGAATATATAAATCAATGGGCTGCATCCTATAAGGATGACATAATGAACAACATTATGCCGTTTTGGATGAAGTATGGCTTGGACCGTAAACATGGCGGTGTCTATACTTGCGTCAATCGCGATGGTAATATAATAGATACCACAAAGTCTGTGTGGTTTCAGGGACGTTTTGGTTTCATAGCAGCATTTGCATATAATAATATAGAGAAAAATCCCGAATGGCTTTCCGCTTCGAAAAGTTGTATTGACTTTATTGAGTCCCATTGCTTTGATACGGACGGACATATGTTTTTTGAAGTGACGGAAGAAGGTACTCCCTTGCGTAAACGTCGTTATGTGTTCTCCGAAGGGTTTGCTGCTATTGCAATGGCAGAATATGCTTTGGCAACTGGTGATAAAAAATATGCAGAGAGAGCTTTGGAGATTTTCAAGAGCATACAGCATTTTCTTGAAACTCCCGGTTTGTTGGAACCGAAATATCTGCCTGCATTGGAAGCACGGGGGCATTCAATAACGATGATCTTGATCAATACAGCTTCTCGAATTCGTATGGTTGTTGACGACCCGGTGCTGACAGAGCAAATAGACCGTTCAATTGCAGCATTACGTCAATACTTCATCCATCCTGAATTCAAAGCTTTGCTTGAGATGGTAGGACCAAATGGTGAGTTTATTGATACTTGTAACGGACGTCTCATAAATCCGGGACATTGTATTGAAACGGCCTGGTTCATCATGGAAGAAGCTAAATATCGCAACTGGGATAAAGATTTACTCCAATTGGCTCTTCAAATTCTCGATTGGTCCTGGGAATGGGGATGGGACAAGGAGTTCGGTGGAATCATCAACTTCCGTGACTGCCGTAATCTTCCGGTTCAAGATTATTCTCAGGATATGAAATTCTGGTGGCCGCAAACAGAAGCTATTATTGCTACTTTATATGCGTATCAGGCTACCGGAGATGAGAAATATCTTCAGATGCATAAGCAGATCAGTGATTGGACGTACGCTCACTTTCCCGATAAGGAGTACGGAGAGTGGTATGGTTATCTTCACCGTGACGGTACCGTAGCCCAACCTGCCAAAGGGAATCTCTTTAAAGGTCCTTTCCATATACCTCGTATGATGATTCGCAGTTATATGCTTTGTAAGGAACTTCTTTGAAGTATTATGTAGCTTTTAAAGATTAAATCTAAAACTATGTGTATATCGAAAAGCATACTATTAGCAGGACTTATGCTTCTCTTTTCTTATATGAAAGGAGAAGCGCAGTCAAATACTAAAAACACTTTTTCTGAGTTTCCTAAATACACCGTGTTTTCTGCAGGGGATGATAATGTGAATAGTTATCGTATTCCTTCATTATTGACAGCTAAAGATGGCTCTTTGCTTGTGTTTTGTGAAGCGCGTAGAGAAAGTTGGCAAGATAAAAGTCGTACAGATATAGTAGTAAAGCGTAGTACAGATAATGGTCAGACATGGTCGGTCATGCAAGATTTGACAAAAGGAACTACCGGGGCTTATATGGATCCAACCCCTATTTTAGATTCAAGCACTGGCAAGGTTTTTCTTTTTACGACTTTCTGGCCGACAGATGACCATTCAGGAGCTAATAATCGTGCCATTCTTATTACTTCGGATGATAATGGTCAGTCTTGGTCTGCTCCAGCTGATGTTACTGCATCTTTGATACCTGATGGACGCTATATATATGGTTTTGGTCCGGGAGCAGGATTACAGATGGTAGGTGAGAAGTACAGTGGACGTTTAATTTTGCCGGCCCGTATTTCTGATACAGAAAGAAAAATAGCACATGATGTTGCTATTTTCTCAGACAATCATGGTGAAACGTGGACAGTAGGAGGGAATGGAGATACAGATAATGAGTTTCAGATTGCAGAATCTCCTAATGGAGTTTTAGTGTATAATGCTCGGGTATCAGGTGCACGTATGGTAGCATATAGCAAAGACGGAGGCATGACTTGGAGTAAAGCAGTGAAAGATCCGACTCTGCCTGGCGTGTCTAAAGGCTGCCAAGCTAGTGTGCTAGGGAAAGGTGCACATCTTTATTTCTCTGGAATAAAGGGAATTCCGGAAACTCCAGAATATGACGAAAGAGCTGGGTTGACTTTATATAAAAGTTGTAATGGCGGAAAAACTTGGAATGATAGTCTGCTTTTGTATGACAAAGCTTCCGGATATAGCTGTATGGCTTTGTTACCGGACGAACGAATGGCTATAATCTTTGAAACAGCAGATACACAATCGTTTACTCGTAAATCGTTACCTAATATAAAACCTCTTAAACGACCGGCTGACTGGCTAAAGCTAGATTTAATTTTAGTGCCTATTATTAATCTTTAATTTTTTTATTTATGAAATATTTATTTAACACTTTAATTCTAAATATCGGATTATGCCTTCTTTATGCCTGTTCGGATGATAACGTTAATGATTTCAGTCCGGTACCTTATCCGGATGAGGTTGTGGATCCAAATCCTGACCCTGAGCCTGGTTCAGAACCGGTATGGGAGGTAGTTTCTCCAACAATTACTGTATTCAATTCGAAAGCAAGTAATGACATTTCATATCGTGTTCCTGCTATCGCGGTTACAAAGAAAGGTAGCATACTTGTTTTTTGTGAAGCTCGTTATGGAACTTGGCAAGACAAAGCGGGGCGGACGGATATTCTGATGAAACGTAGTACTGATAAGGGGGTAACATGGACTGAAAAGAACTTAACCAGTCAAACTACTTCATCAAAGTTGTCATATATGGATCCGACTGTTGTTGTCGACCAAGTTACAGGGAAAATCTTTTTGTTTACCTCTTTATGGGATGCCGTAGGTAAAGAGTCGGGCAAGCAAGGTTATAACAATAGAGCTATAATGTATACTTCGGAAGATGATGGATTAAATTGGACAAGAAAAGATCTTACAGACGAAGTGACAATTGGAATTTTTAGTGGTGCGACAAGAATGATTGGTAGCTTTGGTCCTGGTTCAGGAGTACAAATGACATCAAGTGAACAATATAAGAACCGTCTGATTGTTCCTATACGTACTTTTAAGGTGAATGAAGCTGCTGGCACCGTTTCAAATGGCGGAAATACAGCTATGTGGTCAGATGATAACGGAGTGACGTGGGAAACCGGGCAACCTAATAAGTCCGGTGAATGGACAGTAACGGAAGCGCCTGACGGTGCATTGATTGGCAATATCCGTTATAACGGATACCGTCAGAACTATGTAAGTACAGATGGTGGAGCCAAATGGCCTTCTTTTTCAGATTATGCTCCGACAGCACTACCTACTCCAGCCAAAGGCTGTGCAGGAGGTGTTATAGTAAAGGGTGAATGGTTGTATTACTGTGGTTCGAAAGGGATTGCTGAGACAGTAGCTCATGACGATCGTGGTATATTATATTTGGCTAAAGCTAAATTCTTTGGAGGTCATTCGCATACATTCGACCCGGCAGACCAAATGGTGCTTTATGACAAAGCTGCAGGATATACATGTATGGCTCTTTTGCCTGATGGTGACATGGCTGTTGTTGCCGAACTCGGTGATGAGCCGGGATTCCCAAAACTATCAACTCGTCCGGCTGGATGGATGAGACTGGAACTGTTTATATTATCTACTAAATAACTTCTTTAATATGAGAAAAATACATTTAAAGTACTACCGTGAAGTAATTTTCATGGTAGTGGCCATGCTTTGTTCCATTGTCAGCATATATGCACAAGTTGGGCAAATGGTAAGTGGTGTTGTGAAAGATGTTGCAGGAGAGCCCTTGATTGGTGTCTCTGTATTGGAAGTGGGCACATCAAATGGTGCTATTACAGATTTGGATGGAAAATATACGTTAACATTAACGAAGAACAAATCGGTTCTTGTTTTTTCATACATAGGTTATGTTCAACAGAATGTTTCGGTGGATGGACGCAAGAATATTATGGTAGTGATGAAAGATGATGCCATAGGTTTGCAGGAAGTTATTGTCACAGGTTATGGTAAAACCGTTACTAAAGATAAACTGACGGCAGCTATATCCAAAGTATCTTCTGAAGTTTTGGAGAAAGGTGTGCGTTCCAATCCATTGACAGCTTTGGCTGGTACGGTTACTGGTGTACGTGTTACACAAACTTCCGGTCAGCCAGGAGCAGGTCCTTCTATCCAGGTACGTGCAGGTGCTTCTTTGAACGGTTCAGGTAGTCCGTTGTATATTATCGACGGTGTGCAGAAAGATGATATGAATGATATCAACAGCAACGATATTGAGTCTATTGAAGTCTTGAAAGATGCTGCTGCGACAGCATTATATGGTGCACGTGCCAACAATGGTGTAGTATTGGTGACTACCAAGAGCGGTCATGTGGGAAAAACAACAGTAACTTTGAACGTAAATATCGGTAAAGGTTTTGCCCGCGACAACTATGATTTTATGAATGCCCGTGATTATCTCTATTGGGAGCGTATGGCGGCAAAGCGTAGTGGAGACGATATGAATTTGGTGAATGGATGGGGTACAGGAAATGACATTACTGCCGATGGAAATAAAAGCAGCAACGGTATCTATAGTACATCTATTCTGACGGATAAAAATAAGTATCTCCTGGACTACGGTTGGCAGTCGATGAAAGATCCTGCCTCAGACAATTATCTATTGTTCAAGGAAACTGATTTTATGAAGTTGAACACGCAGGATGCCTGGACGCAGGATTATAATGTTTCGTTCTCCGGTGGAAACGATAAAGGTAAGTATTATTCAAGTATCGGATATTATGATGAAACGGGTTTTCCGTTGGAGTCGGGATACCAGCGTTTGTCTTTTAACTTAAATGGTGAATATAAAATTAAAAGTTGGTTGAAAGCTTCCGGTTTCGTAAACTTTTCACGTTCGGAAACCAACCCTAACTACATGAGTGACGCTAATTTCTGGAGCGTAGTGGCTGCGGCCCCGCCTACTTTCAAAGGGGCTAATCTGGATGGAACAGTTATTACACTACTCAATAATACCCAGAATGCCAACTGGAATGAGATGAAGAACTACTATTATCGTAGAAATACAGCTTATAAGACCACATTGGGAACTTCTTTTCAAGTGGATTTGATGAAAGGACTTAGTCTGAAACTGAGTGGTATGTGGTATCTTTGGATGAAAGAAACAGAATCTTTTGATAAAGAATTGCCTACTGCTCCCGGCAAGCTGAATTCTAACCGCAAAGCTTCTGCTACTTATGCGCGCAAACTGGATCAGACTTACAACGCCATTCTTAATTACAATGCCTCATTCGGTGACCATAACGTCAGTGCAGTCGGAGGTTTTGAAATTATAGACAAATATAACTACGGACTCTCGGCATCAGGCCAGGGAGCTACTTCCGATGATTTTATCGGGTTGCAGTTTACTGCCCCGTTGGATGCTAATGGGAAATCTACCCGTAACCTGTTTACCACTCACACACAGGAGCGTATCATGTCCGGTTTTGTAAATGCGACCTATGACTATAAAAGCAGGTATCTTTTCTCTTTTTCCGGACGTTACGACGGTTATTCCAAGCTGGTAGACAACCGTTGGGGATTTTTCCCTGGTGTCAGTGCCGCATGGAATGTGTATCGTGAAGAATTCATGGAGAAATATCTGGATATATTTTCCAACATAAAGGTTCGTATGGGATACGGGCAGAATGGTAACGTGAACGGTATTGGGTTGTACGAACTACAAGGCAGTTATGGAAATGCCGGTAACTACAACGGTATCTACGGTCTGTTGATTAACGATATTGCTTATCCCGGATTGCGTTGGGAGAAGACGACTTCTTTTGATACTGCGATAGAATTAGGATTGTTTAATAAGGTAGACTTGGACGTAGGTTACTTCAACAAAAAGACTACCGACTTGATTGCTAATGTACCTTTAGCTTCCTCATCCGGTGTAGGCTCGATGACGACAAATAACGGCGCTGTGCGTAGTCAGGGTATGGAGCTTGAAGTCAATTACCGCATTTTTGAGCGTAAGGACTTTAAATGGAATGTAGGTGCCAACATCACTTTTGTGAAATCCAAAATTCTGCAATTGCCCGATAACGGTAATGAGAACAACCGCCAGGGCGGAACGGAAGTTTACAAAGGCAAAGGTAGTAATGAAACCGTATGGAAGGGGGGAATGCAGGAAGGACAGTCTTATGGTGATATCTACGGATTTAAGATGATGCACGTTGTACGTGACGAAGCCGATTTGGCAAATTATGCTTATTACGTAGACAAGATTCCTTCTAAACCGGTATATGGTCCGGCGGCTTATGCGCAGTTGACAGTTGAACAGCAGAAAAATGCACAGCAGTTAGCTCCAGGGGATGCAGTATGGTACGATGTGAATGGTGATGGAATTATTGATACGTACGATCAGGTGAAGCTTGGCAATGAGATTCCAAAGTGGATGGGTGGTTTCAATACGTCCGTTACATGGAAAGGTCTGACATTATTTGCACGGTTCGACTATGCGTTGGGATACAAGAAGTGGAATAGCGGTTATCAATATTTCATGGGTATCACTTCCGGTCACTTCAATGTTCCGGATTTGGCTAAAAAGACATGGACGGAAGATAATCCGGGGGCAGAACTTCCGGTATTGATGACTAACGACACTAACTTTAAAAAGAACTATACCCGCAATACTTCATTGTTCTGGGAAGATGCTTCTTACCTGTGTGCCCGTGAGATTTCCTTGAGCTACGATTTACCTTCGCAGTGGACTAAAAAAGCCCTCATGGATAAAGTGACGGTGACGCTTACCGGACAGAATTTGTTCTACATAACGGACAATCGTCTCTACACTCCTGAATATGGGACCACCAGTAGCAACAAGGGCGGATATGCTTTGCCTAAGACAGTTCTGATGGGATTAAAGGTTGTGTTCTAAAATCATAAAGAAAGATAGCATTATGAAAAAAATAAAATATACATTATTAGTGTTGTTGATAGGAGCCATGCAGTCTTGCGATTATTTGGACTTGAGTCCGGTAGACTCCTACGGTATCAGTAATTACTGGAGTACCAAAGATCAGGCGGAACGTTTTGTGCGTGGTTTGCATTATCGTGTTCGCGAACGTCAGGAAGTGTTGTTCAAAATGGGTGAACTTAGAGGTGGAACCTTTTACGGCTCAAACTCTTCCTTGTTCAATCAGACTATTAGCGATGTGCCGGCTGTGACAAACAACCTCACCGAAGCTAATTCTGTAATAAGTAACTGGGGTAACTTCTATATGGACATCATGCAGATTAACCATGCTATCCAGTCCGTACCCGGCAGTTCTGCCTTGAATGAAACAGAAAAGAACTATTATATGGGTGTGTTGCACGGATTGAGAAGCTTTTATTACTTTCATCTGTTCCGTACCTATGGCGGAGTTCCTCTAGTTGAAACCGCACGTGTGATGGACGGTAGTTTTACCCCTTCCGACTTGAATCAGCCGCGGGCTACGGAAGAAGAAGTCTACAATTTCCTTGTAAAAGACATCAAGGCATCAGAAGATTATTTTGCAGATGATGCATTTACCATCAATTCTACAGACAAGAGTTCTTATTGGAGCAAGGCAGCAACAAAGATGTTGAGAGCTGAAATCCTGTTGTGGGGATGTAAGGTAAAACCCATTGGCGGTGGAAGCGTCTACTCGAAAAATATACCGGCCGACTTGGCGGCAGCAAAGCAAGCGTTGCAGGATATTATAGATTGCGGCAAATACGACTTTGCTTCCAAGACCAGCTTTGAAGAGGTTTTTGACGTAAAGAAGAAAGATAATAAAGAAATGATATTCGTAATTCGCTACATGCTGAATGAGAAAGAGAATTTCTTTAGCAAATTCATGTATCCTACGAATACCAATCTGGTAGGTTTCGAGAATGCAGATGGTGTAGAGTACAAAGGCAATAATGTGAATCCTTTGAAACTGAATGGTACGGCATCCAACTATCAGTATACAAAAGAATTCTTTGATACATTCAGTGAAAGCGATATTCGTCGTAGCGCCACTTTCTTTGATGTATATAAGGTAGACGGTGGAGCGGCAGCCATACTCTTGAATAAATATAAAGGAGAACTAGACAATGATATACGTAAGTTTACGAATGACTGGCCAGTCTATCGCTATGCGGATTTGCAGTTGATGCTAGCTGAAATCGTGGCATTGCAGGGAGGTGATCCTGCTGCATACATCAATAGTGTCCGTGAACGTGCATACGGTTCCGCATATGCCGCCAATAAATACCCCCGTGGTAGTGAGACAGCAGAAGAAGCGATTCTGGAAGAACGCTCCAAAGAGTTTGTTGGTGAAGGTAAGCGTTGGTATGACATCCGCCGTATGAAGGATGGAGAATTGGCTAAAGCTCTTCAGATTAGCGTTACGGGCGACCTTGTCGAGAAACATTTGTTATGGCCTGTCGATGCTACGGTAATGTCGAAGGACCCATTGGTACAGCAGACGCCGGGTTATTAGTCTGCCTGTCAGATTCATATCATTCATTAAAATTTAAATCATACAAAGATGAAAAAACAATCTATATTTTCAGTCTTAGGACTCTGTGCAGTGTTACTTGCTACTGCATGCAGTGACGATGACTATACTCAGACTGATTTTACACGTCCGGCGGGAGGAAATCAGATTTTCTTTAATTGCCAGTCACAGTTGGGTGATAACAAGACGACTTGGGCGGCTGATAGTAAAATAGGCTTCTTCTGCGAGCAGACAAAAACAAACAACCTTGTTGTGGGCGTTGCAGCTCCTTTTGTGGGACAGACCGAGGGGATGTTCTACACACAGGTAGCGTGGGGGAGTGGTGAACATACATTCTATGTTTATTCACCTTATAGTAAAACTAACACTGCGGCAACATCCATAGCGGGGATTTTGAATAGTACGCAATTGCAGTCGGGGACGTCCAATGCTCACTTGGCAAGCACTGCTTTGACATATGCAGCAATAACCACATCAGAAGTGGAAAACGCCGTTCCAGTGACATTTAAGCATGCATTGGGGTATTTGGATGTCGCTTATACTACAGTAGCCAAGTATCCGGGATGGAAAGTGAAGTCGATAGAACTTTCTGCACCAGAGGGAACACCTTTGGTTGGGAATTATAAGTTCAATTTGACCACGGGCTCATTTAGTATTTCTGAAGGTTCTTCCGATGTCTTGTTGAAAATAGATAATGCACCGGAATTGGTCGCAAATAAAGAATTTCATGGATATATTTCAGTAAATCCATTGGCTTTATCTTCAGCAAAATGCCCTGTTAAACTCATATTGGAGAAAACAGGTGTTGAAGATATTGCTTTGACTGGTGAGATTGATTGGATGAATATAATTGCCGGAGAATTTACTACCTTGACTTTGGATTTAGATCAATTGACTAGTGGTTCTGTAGTGGATACCTCTATTGATTTGAGCGAGAACGAAACGGCAAACTGTTACATAGCTGGCAAAGCCGGACAGGAATATCGTTTCAAAGCTACGGTGATGGGAAATGGTGCTACTACTCAGCCTGTTGCTGATTATGACCCGCTATCGGGAACTGCTCCTGGGATTACTCCGAAAACATTAGCACCGGCATCGGCTAATATACTTTGGCAGACTGCGCCAGGATTGATTTATGGAGTCCAACTGAAAAATGGATATATTTACTTTACCTTGAACGGTTCCGAGAATACGTCTTTGGATGCAGGAAACGCTGTTATTGCAGCTTATGCAGCAGATGGCACTACAATTCTTTGGAGTTGGCATATTTGGGTGACGGATGCTGATTTGGATTCCAAAGTGGAAACATATACCATTCATTCGGACTACAATGACTATAATAAGTTGGTCAATCCTGTAATGATGGATAGAAACTTAGGTGCTCTTTCTGACGGATATTGGGCAGTAAATAAAAACAATAAAGCTCAAGGAATGCGTTATCAATGGGGACGTAAAGATCCATTCCCGGAAAGAAATGATGCTGGTGCTGGGTCAGTAACAGTTTTGACGACTTATGACAAGGATGGTAACGCATTTGATGCTATTAAATCACTGACCGTTGCTACTGATAATACTTGGGGATGGATTACTACACCGATAGAAGCTAATGATATTGCCCGATATCCAATGTGCTACATAGCATCTGGTGCAAAAAGTTGGCTCGTAGATGGTGGTAATGATTTGTGGGGGAACGCCAATATTGTGACAGCAACCAGTCCGGTAGTGAATGAGTCTGGTAGTAAGACTATCTATGATCCATGTCCACCGGGATATCGTGTACCTCATGCATATGTTTGGACAGGATTTGTAAATATTGCGGCTGGAGGTAAATATAGTGCTGGTGCGGTTACTGTAAATGTTAATGGTACGATGGCTGATTTTATTTCAAATGCCGGAGGTACTTTCACTGTCGGGGCAACTCCTAGTTATGCAACTTCGGGATATGTGAATAATGCTACATTTGTAATAAAGAACCCGGCTAATAGAGGGCAATCTTGGAGTAACAGTCCGGTAACTGCTGCAAATGCTTGTTGTTTGATGTATGATACTGCTAATTTCTTCCCTTTGAGAAGTCAGGCTAGAGCATATGGCTATCCAGTTCGTTGTATGAAAGACAATACCGCAAACTAAATAATAACTTTTCATTTAATAAATCCTTGGCGTGCTTTATCTAAATCATGCCAAGGATTCTTTTCATCATAGGACGATAGGAGTGACCTTTTCATTATATAACATTACAATGAGAAAAAGTATAATAGTTGGTTTATTAATGCTGACAGTTTACAGTAGCATTATTTCCGCCCAAACTATGGAAGTAATAGGACGGGAACATAATATCATTCAATCAGAACGACAGGATGGACGATTCCTGAGTACTTACGGAGTTGTTCACGCAATGCTTTCACATGTGAAACCAGAATGTGCATTTCAGCAAAATATGACTGGGGAAGAATTTCGTGAATGGCAACATAAAGTACGGAAGTCAATGCAGGAGATTATGAACTTTCCCGAAATTAAGGACATACCATCACCTAAACGGCTATACAGTAAGCAACGTGATGGTTACAAACTGGAAAAGTGGGAATTTTATCCTTTGCCCGAATGTGTATCTACTTTTCTAGTGCTGATACCGGATTCTTTACGGCAGTCGGTTCCTGCTGTTTTATGTATTCCTGGTTCTGGTGGTAGTAAAGAAGGATTGGCAGGCGAGCCGGGCGTCTCCTCGAAGCTGAATGATGATTATCAGAATCCCAAGGTAACAATGGCACGAAATTTTGTGAAAGCTGGTTATGTGGCAGTATCCGTTGATAATCCGGCAGCCGGTGAGTCCTCGGATTTGGAATGTTATGCACGTGGGAGAAATTATAATTACGATTTGGTGTCGCGAATTCTGTTAGAGTTGGGATGGAGTTATCTGGGATATACTTCTTATCTTGATATGCAAGTTCTTCAATGGATGAAAACACAGCCCTATATCCGTAAAGACCGGATTATCGTAAGTGGCTTTTCACTGGGGACAGAACCGTTAATGGTACTGGGAACACTCGATACGTCTATTTATGCTTTTGTTTACAATGATTTTCTGTGTCAAACACAAGAACGTGCATTGGTAATGACCGTGCCTGATAAGGACGGCACACGACCTTTCCCCAACTCTATCCGCCATCTGATACCTGACTTTTGGCACAAGTTCAACTTCCCCGATATTGTTGCTGCTTTGGCTCCCCGTCCTATGATATTGACGGAAGGGGGACTGGATCGTGACTTGAATCTTGTACGTGCTGCATATAAAATTGCCGGACATCCGGAGAATATCGAGATACATCATTATCCTAAATATGCCGATCCGCATAATCGGACGGACTTTGACGCATTGCCGGAAGGACTCGATAGAGATGAGTTTTATAGATTGGTGAACGTAGACGGCTCTAATCATTATTTTAAATCGGAATTAGTTCTTCCTTGGTTAAAGAAGCTTTTAGAATAGATTGTATATTTGTTACTGTCTATTTGGAGTGATAGTCTTTTTATATCCCACGTATGCGGGCTATATATCCCCACATATGTGGGATATAAATTTAGAGCCATTCAAGTTGGGGCATTAAACCATGGTAGCTGGGTTTATACGGATTTATTGCAATAAAAAAAGCCGTCTTATGCTTGTGGAACCTTTATCTGGTTGTTTTATATATGATAGATGTCTTATTTTTGTAGCAAAAGTATGGGTTCTTCGTCAAATTTGGTGGTAAATTCTTTATCTCTTTATTTCCAAGTTAATAATTATCCCTTTTTATTTACTTTCATAAGAAAATATAGGCACTGACTGAATTAGCTAAATGAGCGGAGAAAAACTTACCACCAAATTTGACGAAGAACCAAAGTATGATAGATACGTTTTAAATAAATCATTTGTTATATATAATGTATTGATAATGAGAAATATGTGGAATGTGATAGCATGATGGATATTTTATGTACTATTTAGTTCAAATTCGTGTGCAAATGAGTTTATAGAGTACTTCTTTCTACTACAATTGGCAATACAAAAAAGGCAACTAACTCTCAATGAATTAGTCGCCTTACATTTTAGAACTTACTGAATATCTTTCGTTAAAATGATGTGTCAAGAGTCAGTAACCTGTAAGGGAATGGAGATTATTACTGGCTTTTGACACACTTTAGTTTTACAGTTGATATTAATAATCTTTTGTTTGATTCAACGCAGGATTGTCAGTCATTGTATTGCTGTCGATAGGCCAAAGCAGACGTCCTGGTAAATTCTTGTCAGCAGTAGTATATTTGTATACATAGTCATTGCCGAAGCGGCGCAAATCATACCAACGTTTTCCTTCGAACATGAACTCTTTGAATCTTTCTCTGAGTAGAACTTCTTTGATACCGTCGTTGTCTCCTGCAAGGTTGGGATATCCTATCGTTGCATCGTCATATTTATTTCCATAAGCGCGGGCGCGGATTAAGTTAATCTCGTTAGTCGGATCTTCAGACAAAAGAGATTTTGCTTCTGCCAGCATTAACAATAAATCCGCGTATCTATATATAGGATAATCGTCAGCCATAAGCCTTTCGGAAGCGCCACTGGGGGTTGTGCCTTGATATTTGTAGGCAAAACAACCTTTGTAATCATGTGGGGCGCTGGCTTCATATACAGCTTTCAAAGTTGCTTTTTTCCTAATGTCGTTATTGTCATATTGATTGTAGATATTGATATCCAGCGGATAATGGATTGTTCCGTTCATATTCAATCTGAAATTTGCGCCAGTTTCCATATCATAATAAGAATTTAATATGATTTGCTGAGGAACCATGTTGTCGCGCCATTTTCCGCCAAACAAGTTTGTTTCGTTTTGCTTGTTATGAATAGTGAAGATAATCTCATTGTTTCCCTTATGGCCATAATCAAAAACCTCACTATAATTACTCAATAAATCAAGTTTGCTACGATCAATTTTAGTCTGAATTTCGGTCAGGGCATTTTTGGCGGTTGTCGCATCTCCTGTTCCCCCATTCATTTGTTGGCTTGCCCACAGGTAAACTTCTGCTTTCAGCATCAAAGTCGCAGCTTTGGACCAAAATGCCCTTCCTTCACGGAAACTGTAGTCTTCTCCGTAACTTTGTTCCGAGAGATTAATGTCATCTTTGATATGTTGCATGATTTCAGTTGCCGGCGAGGCTGCTTTTTCCAGCTTTCCTACTTCAAACCCCATGCTGGGCTGGTCGTTCCATACGACATCTCCCCAAGAGCGGAGCAAGTGGAAGTAATAGAAGGCTCTTAAACCATACATTTGTCCCAAATAATAGTTTTTATCGTTCTGGGTGACAACATCACTGTTTTTAGCTTTCTCAATAAACAGATTTATCTGGTTGATATTTGAATATAGCCCAGCGAAATTGCTCAGTCCGGTTCTTTCTTTTGTCAGTAGGTTTGCACTGTATATTTGTGCGTCGTTACTTTCGCCTGACCATCCGTTGTTTTCTATGCTGTAGATGTCGGCTCTTAATTCTCCTAATATAAATAGGTTGAATGTGTTGTCCCGCAGGCGGGAGTGCACTCCGTATACAAACGAGGTGAACTGTCCCTCATTTTGCCACATATTTTCATCCGTGGTACTGCTCACTGGTTCTATATCGAGGCATCCTGTCATAGAGAATAGGGAGGATGCTAAAATTGCTAGTGATAATATTTTATTTTTCATAATCAGAATCTTTTTGATGATATTAGAATGAGATAGATGCGCCTACCAAAACTGTTCTCGGAGTCGGGTAACGTCCTGTGTCAACGCCTGGGTATACTAGTGGCGCTTCTGGTGAACTACCCGAATAACCTGTGATGTAGAACAGGTTTTGTCCTGTGATGTATAAAGAAGCGTTTGTCATTCTTGCTTTTGCAATCCATTTTGCCGGAATCTTCCAACTTAAAGTTAACTCCCTTAGTGCCAGATAATCACCTTTCTCATATAAGATAGAGTTTCTGTTGTTAACAGATGTAATATCACCGCCTGAAGTAGAGCGATAGAAATTCTTCTTGTTGGAAGAATCGTCATAGTATGATTTTGGAAGAGACGCGTTAGGATTATCTTCTGTCCAGCAGTTCAGACCTTCCTTGATAATATTCTTGAATCCTACGGATTGTCCTAATGAACGCATCTTGACCATGTTCAGAATTGTATGTCCGACAGCAAAGTCAAAACGTCCGTACAATGAGACATTCTTATAAGAAAGTGTAGTAGAGAATCCGCCTGTCCATTTTGGATAGATATTACCTACTTTTACGCGGTCATATTGGGTGATATGATTATCACCGTTGATGTCTCCCCATAATACGTCACCCGGTTCGATAGGTTTGGTCAATTTGTATTTACTCTTGTCGGCATCGCTTACGTTGGGCCCGTACAGACCTGCTACCTCGTCAATATAATTTCCTGCAAGTTGTTTTACCTCATCCCAATTGCTTAGAACTTTTACTTGTTTGTATGCGTAGATATCGCCCATTGTCTGACCTTCCTGATATCCGCCTACCCATATTAGTTCGTCCTCGCCACTTGCAGTTTTACGACCTGAATATATTTGTGAACCACCTCTACGGTTGTTTTCGTTTCCGTTATAAGGGAGTTTTAAGATTTTGTTGTGCACATACGATGCGTTGAATGAGAAATCCCAGTTGAAGCCTTTCGGGTTTGTGATTAAATTTAGGTTAGCTTCTACTTCAAATCCGGAGTTGCGTAATGAACCGTAGTTGGTTTTGAAAGAATCGAACCCTGTATATCCCGGCAAATCAATGTTAGTCAGCAGGTCGGTAGTCGTACGGTTATAATAGTCGAGTACCAGATTGTAGCGGTTGTTCATGAATCCCAAATCTAAACCTAACTCAAAAGATTTACTCTTTTCCCATTTCAGTTGTGAATTGATAACTTTCGTATTTAATATACCTGTTGTACCATTGTAGGCTGTTTGTTTTTCGTATTGTCCGTATACGTCATAGTTGCCGATGCCGTTTACATTACCATTGACACCATAGGAGATACGTGGTTTGATGGTAGAAACGATTTCTGCCAGTTTGCTGTCTTTGTAGAAAGCCTCTTCGTGCAGGTTCCATCCGGCAGAAACTCCGGGGAAGAATCCCCAACGGTTGTCGGACAATTTGGAGATACCGTCATAGCGAAGGACTGCGGTAAACAAATAACGGTGTTCATAATCGTAAGTCGCACGACCGAAGAAGGATGAAATCCGGTATCCTTCACGATAAGAATAAGCAGATGCATTGTCTTTGGATGCAACATTTAAAGTCGGTATGTCATCGAAAGGAGCTCCTTGTCCTGTACCTTTGTATTGCGTATATTTGTATTCAAAATACTCACCGCCTAACAATGCGGAGAAATTATGTTTTTCTTTGAAAGTGTCCGAGTATTCTAATTGTACACTATGTTGCTGTTGTATTTTGCGTGTATATTCATATCCGGCTTTACGCTCTGTATTCTTGTTCCAGAAATCACGGTAAGCCTTGTCGAAATATTCGCGTGTATAATCATCGTAGTAGATAGAACTGTTTTCTTTCAGGAACAGTTTGTTCTTGATTAGTTCCAGGTCTGCACCGATATTCATAGTAGTACGTCTGGTGTTATTCTGATTCGTCAGTTTGTCCAGCCAATACATCGGGTTACCATCTCTTTTTCCATATCCGTAGTTTGGCGAACCGTCTTCCAGGAAGGGGCGCCAAGTCGGTTCGATACTCTGCATACGTTCGAACAAGTCGGCCATATCATCATAGTACAGTTGCGGTGATTCCGAAGTTGAGAAATTAAGTCCGGCACGAATATTCAGAATAGGGAGCACTTTGTAGTTACCGTTCAGTGTCCCGCTGAACCGGCGGTATTGTGTTCCTTTTACAGTGCCGTCTTCAGAATAATATCCCAGCGATGCGGCAAATGTTCCGTTCTCGTTTCCACCGGTGAAGCTTAAAAAGTGGTCTTGGGTAAATGCGGGATCTTTGTATACTTCGTCTCTGAGAGTAGTTCCATAGTCGTGGAAGGCAATTTCTTTGCCTGAAATGGGATCGGTCATTTTCTTCCATCCTTCATTCAATAACTGTTCGTTTCCTTCCAGATATCTGATATCATACATTCCTGGATTATTTTGGCCATACACGGCACCATAACCTCTGGTGTTGTCGATGTCGCTAAGAGATCTTCCTGAATAATGAGAGCCTAGACGAGCATATTTAATGTATTCTTCGGCATTCATATATTCGTATCCTTTGCGGGCGAAGTTCATACCGCCCTTGAATTTGTAGGATATTTGCGCGGAACCGGCTTTTCCTTTCTTAGTCTGCACCAATATAACACCGCTATTGGCGCGTGCACCGTAAATAGCGGTAGAAGCGGCATCTTTCAGTACTTGGATAGATTCAATATCAGAAGGGTTGATGTCATCCATCGAGCGGATTACTCCATCTACGACTACTAAAGGACTGCTGGAAGATTCAATACCTGCTCCACCACGTAAGACAATGGTTGGCGCACTACCCGGAGAACCGGAAGTATTAATGACCCGTAGTCCACTGACCGATCCTTGTAATGCCGTTGCTGCATTGGCAACTGCTGCATTCTCTAGCGTTTTGTTATCAAGTTTGGAGATTGAAGTTGTCAATGTAGACCGTTTTTGTTTAACTCCATAACCAACAACTACTACTTCGTCCAATACTTCTGTGTCTTCTTTTAAGATAACATTATAGTGGTTCTCTGCCCCGACTGTAAATGTCTGTGGAGTGTAACCAATATAAGTAACCGTAATTTTCGCACCTTGAGAAACCTTTAAGGTGAATTTCCCATCGAAATCTGTAATTGTACCATTTGTGGTACCTACTTCTACAACACTTGCACCAATGACTGTTTCACCAGCGCCATCCGTTACCGTCCCGGTGATTGACTTTGTTTGTGCCATCATTCCTATGGAACTGAAAAAGCACAAGAACAACAAAAGGATGCTTTTTTTCATAAGTATTACTTTTAAATTAATATATGTGGATTTATAAAGAATGTCTAAGTTCAATTAGAACTTAGTAATATCTTTATTAATATTCTTTTAATTTTATAGATGACTCATCCTTTGATAATAAAATGCATGATTAAAAACCGCTGCAAATATATGTATATTATTAATAACTACAAATCATTTAATAAATTATTTTTCTATATATGCTTTTAAATATAAAAAAACGAATTATGAAATGAACAATTAGAGGGTAAATGGAACTATTCGAGATAGTAGAAAAAGAAGAGAGTAAAAAGTGTGGTTTTTGTTTTAATTGAAATTCTAAAAGCGAATCTGGCATAAGGAAACAAGTATTACTGGAAAATAAGTTCTAATTGGACTTGGATAAGCATTTAAAAATTTCTTATTTATTAACTAAAAGTAATACTAATGAAAAAAGACATCTTTTTGCTTGTGTTGTGTCTTTTCTGCTCCATAGGAGCTGTGGCACAGACAAAAACAATTACTGGTGTGGTGAGCGATGCTACTGGTGAGCCAATCATCGGAGCGAGTGTTGTCGAAGTGGGTACGACAAATGGTACTATTACCGACATTGATGGTAAATTTGTATTAAACATGAATCCGGACGGGAAAATTAGAGTTTCGTACATCGGGTATCAGGTGCAAACGATTGACCTTAAGGGAAAGACTTCTTTCCGGATACAAATGAAAGAAGATTCCGAGATGTTGGAAGAAGTGGTCGTAACAGGTTATGGTGGCAAACAGTTACGTACTAAAGTCACTAACTCAATTTCCAAAGTAAAGGAAGAAACACTGAAACAGGGATTATATTCAAATCCCGGTCAGGCATTATCCGGTGCTGTCGCAGGTCTGTCCGTGAGCCAGACTTCCGGTAATCCTGGCAGCACCCCGACTTTGGTGCTTCGTGGTGGTACGAACTTTGACGGTTCGGGTTCTCCTCTTATCTTGATTGACGGGCAGGTGCGTTCTTCTTTGAGTGATATCAATCCTGATGATATCGAATCAATGGAGGTCCTGAAAGATGCCGGAGCAACAGCTATTTACGGTGCCCGTGCCAATGACGGTGTGATTCTTATTACAACCAAACGCGGAAAAAGCGGAAGAGCGGAAGTCAATCTGAAGGCAAAGTTCGGGTTCAACTATTTTAAAAACTCTTATGAGTTCCTGGATGCCGGAGACTATATTTATTGGATGCGCATGGGATATAAGAATGCCTATATGGGGGACATGAAACACCCGGACGGAAGCGCTGTGAAAGCATGGTCTTCTCTCGGCTCATTGACGACCGCTACTCCCTATGGTACAGGTAATGCTTATTTTGGAAGCGACGGAGTGACACCTTTGGACGGTAATAAAACGAGTTCTGCTATTTGGAGTACAATGAAGTATGCCGATAATCTGGCGTTTCTGCTTGACCAGGGGTGGCAAACGATGATTGACCCTATATATGGTGACAAGCTTATTTATAAAAACACAGACATTGCAGATTTCAATATCCAAACTCCTGCATTTTCGCAGGATTATAATTTAAGTGTAAGCGGTGGAAATGAAAAGGGAAGCTATTACGCCGGACTAGGTTACAATAAGAGTGACGGTACGGCATACGGTAACTGGTATAAGCGAATCACCTTTACCTTTAATGCCGATTATAAATTGAAAGAATGGTTGACGTCCAGTTCCAGTTTTAGTTTTGCAGATGCTACTTGGAATGGTCTGCCTGCCACTCAGACGGCAGAAGCTAATTACTTTTCACGTTGTTTGTCATTACCGCCGACCTTCCGTGGTTACAATGCGAATGGCGAAATGCTGCTGGGCAATAATGCGTCAGATGGTAACCAACAGTATAATTTTGACCAATTTGTCCGCGATCAGAATACGGATAAGTTTACCATGAACCAGTCTTTTACTATCGACCTTATGAAAGGTCTGTCATTAAAATTGGGTGGAATCTGGTATTATCAGGAAGAAAAGGTTGAAAGTTTTAATAAAGATTACCTGAATTCTCCGGGAAATAAGGTTACATCACGCAATACATCTGCCTCTTATGACCGTACTTTAGACCAGACCTATAATGCTGTATTAAATTATAATTATCAGATTAATAAGGATCATTATCTGGATGCGATGGCAGGTTTTGAGTATTATGATTCGTACAACAAAGGTTTCAACGCATCCGGTTCGGGAGCTCCTACCGACGACTTTATGGATTTGCAGTACACTACCAAAGAAGAAGGGAAACGTTCTATCGACTCCTGGCATTCCCGTCAACGCATCATGTCTTTCTTTGGACGTGTGAACTACGATTATCAATCAAAATATCTGTTGTCACTGGTGCTTAGAAAAGACGGCTATTCCAAATTGGCGGAAGACAACCGTTGGGGAGTATTTCCGGGTGCATCAGCCGGATGGGTTTTCAGTAAAGAGAAATTTATGGCAAACACAAGCGATATACTTTCATTTGGTAAACTGCGTGCCAGTTTTGGTCTGAATGGTAATGTCAACAAGAATTTTGTAGGCAATTATACTGTACAGGGGTCATACGGTGCCCAGACATATAACGGCGTGGCTGGTTTCCTTATAGGAAGCATTCCTAATTCCTATCTGAAGTGGGAGAAATCCAGAACCTTTGAAGTCGGTCTTGACCTTGGTTTTCTCGCCAATCGAATTAATGCCAACCTTACTTATTACAACCGTTTGACGACGGACAAGTATGCTAACATTACCGTACCTGGTAATTCGGGAGTCAATTCCGTAGTTTCCAATAATGGTAAGTTCCAGAATCAGGGATTCGAGTTTGAACTCGCCTTCCGTATCATTGACAAGAAAGACTGGAAATGGAATTTGAACTGGAATGGAGCGCTGAATATAAACAAGGTGGTAGCTTTGCCCGACAATGGACTGGAACGCAATCGCCAGGAATCCTATCAGGTATATACCGGCAATGGCGACGAGAAAATGTGGGTTGGCGGTTATCAGGAAGGACAGCGTCCGGGTGACCTGTACATGTTTGTGGCTGAAGGCATCTACAAATCACAGGATGAGATTCCTGCTAATCTGATTGACATAACTTCCGGTAATAATGGTTCTACCGGTCGTCCGCTATACGGTGGGGCGCAAGGTTACCAAAAGTTGGTTGATGACGGGAAGTCGGCAAATGCCTTGCCTATCCAGCCGGGTGATGTGAAATGGAAAGACGTCAATGGAGATGGAGTGATTGATAATTATGATATGGTAAAGGTCGGGAATACGGTTCCCAGATGGACAGGCGGTTTCAATACGAACGTAAGCTGGAAAGACCTGACACTATCCGCACGCTTCGACTATGCGTTAGGGTTTAAAGCGGTAGACTGGAAATCAATGTGGATTATGGCTTGTGCGCAAGGTACTTACAATACTATCCAGGAAACTAAAGACACTTGGACGCCGGATAATCCGAACGCTAAATACCCCACTTATGTCTGGGCGGATCAGTTAGGAAAAAGAAACTATTGCCGTAGCTCTTCCATGTTTGTGTATAATGGTAATTATCTGGCGCTTCGTGAACTTTCTCTTACTTACCGGTTGCCGTCAATATGGGCGCAAAAGGCTAAATTGAGTAATGTCGAAGTTTCTGTTACAGGGCAAAACTTAGGTTATCTGACAGAAGCGAAGCATTTATTCTCACCGGAAAAGGCGGATAATAACGGTGGATACCCATTGCCTCGTTCAGTAATTTTTGGTATAAACGTTTCTTTCTAACATATAAAAAGACAGATTATGAAAAAAATAATATACATCATTTCTTTGTTTGTGTCCTCTGTCCTCTATACGTCCTGTGATTCATTGAATTTATCTCCGGAAGATTATTTCGGCGGGGGTGATTATTGGAAAAATGAGGCACAGGTATCGGGCTACATGACCGGATTGCATGCTCAGTTGAGAGCCAATTACGATATGTTCTATGTTTTGGGGGAAGTTCGCGGAGGAACACAACGTGTAGGTACTTCATCCGAAAATACCAGTTTGAATTATGCCAACTTACGTTCAAATGTGATTGACCAGGACAGACCGGGCATTAGCAATTGGTATGGTCTTTATTCTCCAATTATGAAAGTCAACCTGTTTATTCAGAATGTAGAAAATGAATGCAGTTTTCTAGGGGATACGGATAGGAAACATTATCTGGCCGAAGCCTATGGAATGAGGGCATTGTATTACTTCATGCTTTACAGAACGTATGGCGGTGTGCCTATCGTGACTGAAGTTGAATTGTTGAATGGCAAGGTGACGGCGGATAAGTTTTATGTAGAACGCTCCACACCGGAAGCAACGCTTCAATTTATAAAGAGTGATATTAATAAATCGGAAGATAATTATGCGGATGTGACGATAGCGAATAATTATGATAAGACGTTGTGGTCTAAGGCTGCTACCTTGATGCTAAAGGCTGAAATCTATATGTGGTCGGCCAAAGTCACTATTACCGGACATACTGCTACCGGAACGGAAGACTTGAAAGTAGCTAAATCTGCCTTGAGCCAGGTCATCGGTAAATTCGAATTATTGTCTGATTATGAAAGTGTATTCAGTACTTCCAACCGTAATAATAAAGAAATTATTTTCACCTTGCATTTTGCAGACGGTGAAGCAACAAACTGGGGAGGTCAATTCCTATATCAGGATGCTGTATTTATCGGACAGGTATATGGGCGTGACGGGCAAAAGATACAGAATGATACGTTGAATTTGAAAGGAACCGGTGGCGTGTTCCGCCATGAATACACGCATGCTTTCTGGTCTACTTACGAAGCCGAAGATACTCGCCGTGATGCTACATTCCTTGAATATTATACCAAGCAAGAGATGGACGATGAAAGTTTTGGCTGTGTTCTGAAGAAATGTACAGGTTCAATCAATTCTAATAATAGCCGTATTTATGATACGGATGTCATTGTCTATCGTTATGCTGATGCATTGCTTATGATGGCTGAAGTTGCAAATGGATTAGGCGAATCATGCAGCACTTATATTAATGATGTACGCAAACGTGCTTATGGTGATGACTATGCCGGACGCGAATATACCGACGGTAGTTTTGAAGCGAACGAGCTGGCTATATTGCAAGAACGTGATAAAGAATTTGTATGGGAAGGTAAACGGTGGTTTGATGTGGTGCGTATGCAGGATGGGTCCCATAAGTCATTGGTATTCTCGGCTTCCGCTAATTATCCGGCTACTAAAGCTTTGATTGGAACGAATGAAGAATATAAGTTGCTGTGGCCGTTGGATGTCAGTACAATGAATATTAATCCATTGCTTGAACAGACTCCGGGATATGAACAGGAATAGGTATTAAGATTGTAATTTTTTGCAGCTAACAACCTTTGAGTCTGCTTTAAAAAGCCATGAATGATTTCAGAAAGAAACCGGCTTTTCTAAAGTAGACTCAGACTTTTAAATCAATATTTATGAAATATCTATTTTTACTCCTATCTTTTCTTTTTGTCTTTACCGGATGTGGTAAGAATGAAAAAAAAGAAAGACGAAATTGTCACTTTAACTATTGCATCGGAAAAAAGGATGGGATATGCTGGTTGGACAGGAAGTTTAGCCCCTTATTATTTAGCCAAAAATATGGAAGATGATAAGTGGAGTTTCTTCTGTATTTACATTGAGGGTTTTGATTACGAAGAGGGATATGAATATGTAGTGGAAATAAATGTACATGAAGAGCCTGTTGACCCTACGTTGGCAGATCAGGAACTTATTTCGTATTCATTGCATAAAATAATATCGAAGGAAAAGAAGAATTCGGAGAATTTACCGGAAGATTTGGAACCTAAAAAATAATAGAAAATGAGAATTAAAAACATTATATTATTACTTGTCGGACTATTTTTGTTAGTAGCCTGTGATAAGGAAGAACTCGGCGTGGAAGAAACTGTGGGGCATGAGAAAAATGATGCTGGAACAAAGAAGGAAATCGTAGTCTTACAGAATGGAATCCGATTGAATAAGATGGGAAGTGATTATATTTTCCAGGGTGATATATTGCTGACTCCAGAACAAGTGAAACTATTAGGTCAGTCGCCGGTTACCAGGAGCGGTTACTTGTCAGATTGGAATAAAAGATGGACAGGGCATATAGTATATTATTCAGTTGCAAGTGATTTCCTGTAATATCTGGGGAGAAATTAAAATTAAATATTGTATCGGATAGAGAAATAAGTACTAAAACATATACTGTTTCCATTTACAAAGATAAAGAGTTAATTAATCAGTTTGTTTTTGGTCAGAACTCCTTTGAAGTAGATGTTTCAACACTAGCAAAAGGGAGATATGTTGTTACTGTTAATAATAAAGAAGCTCAATGCAGTCAAGTATTATATATCAAGTAGCAATAGATTAGATGCAACAAGAAAAATACTACGCTGATATTTGTTTATTAACGACTTCTTATATAATAAAATATTTAATTATTTGCTGGTAATATGATAAATTTATATCTTTGCACCAAAATAATTAATAATACCATGAAAAGAAACCTGCTTTTATTATCGTCCATCCTTTTTTTGTGTGTCTGCGGAACCTTGCAGGCTATCGCATCGGATACTGTATTTGTACGTGAAACTCAGATTCCTATTTTGATTGAACGACAGGATAATGTGTTGTTTATGCTGCGTTTGAATGCCAAAGAGAGTCGTAGTTTGGATGAAGTAGTTTTGAATTTTGGCAAAGATGTAAATCTGGCGGACATACAGTCCGTTAAGTTATATTATAGTGGTACGGAAGCCAGACAGAACTACGGTAAGAATTTCTTTGCTCCTGTATCTTATATTTCCAGCCATACGCAGGGAAAGACACTGGCTGCGAATCCTTCTTATTCGATTAATAAGTCGCAAGTGGATAATCCGAAACAGAAAGTTACATTAAAAGCCAATCAGAAGCTTTTCCCCGGAATCAACTATTTTTGGATTAGTTTGCAGATGAAGCCGGATGCTTCTTTGCTGGATAAGGTTTCGGCTAAGATTGCTACTGTGAAAGTAGATGGTAAAACCGCCCTTATGCATACGGTTTCACCGGAGAATATAGCTCATAGGGTAGGAGTGGGCGTACGCCATGCCGGTGATGACGGTTCGGCAGCCTTCCGTATTCCGGGATTGGTGACCACCAATAATGGCACATTGCTGGGAGTATATGATGTACGTTATAATAGCAGTGTCGATTTGCAGGAGCATGTGGATATAGGTTTGAGCCGCAGTGTAGACGGTGGCAAAACTTGGGAGAAGATGCGTTTGCCTTTGGCTTTCGGCGAAACGGGTGATTTGCCTGCTGCACAGAACGGTGTCGGCGACCCTTCGATTCTGGTGGATACCAAGACCAACACAGTATGGGTAGTGGCAGCCTGGACACACGGAATGGGTAATCAGCGTGCCTGGTGGAGCTCATATCCGGGAATGGATATGAATCATACAGCCCAGTTGGTGTTGTCAAAGAGTACGGACGACGGTAAAACGTGGTCTAAGCCCATCAATATAACAGAACAAGTGAAAGACCCTTCATGGTATTTCCTTCTGCAAGGACCTGGACGCGGTATCACCATGCAGGACGGCACACTGGTATTCCCGATTCAGTTTATCGACTCTACCCGTATTCCGAATGCAGGAATCATGTATAGCAAAGACCGTGGCGAGACATGGAAAATCCATAACTACGCACGTACCAATACAACAGAAGCCCAAGTGGCGGAAGTAGAGCCGGGCGTGTTGATGCTGAACATGAGAGATAACCGTGGCGGTAGCCGTGCAGTTTCCACTACAAAGGATTTCGGCAAGACTTGGACAGAACACCCCTCTTCCCGCAAAGCTTTGCAGGAACCGGTTTGTATGGCAAGTTTGATTAGTGTAAAAGCGAAAGACAATGCATTAAACAAGGATATTCTTTTATTCTCCAACCCGAATACGGTTAAAGGTCGCCATCATATCACCATCAAGGCAAGTCTGGACGGAGGTGTCACCTGGCTGCCCGAACATCAGGTGATGTTGGACGAGGGTGAAGGATGGGGATATTCTTGTCTGACTATGATTGATAAAGAGACGGTTGGCATACTGTATGAAAGTAGTGTAGCCCACATGACTTTCCAGGCTGTCCGGCTAAGGGATATAATAAAATAGAGATACACACACGACCTGTAATCATGAAAAACAAATTAATACTATTAATATATTTCACAATTAACTTATACACAGTTTCAGTGGTAAAAGCAGGTGGTAGTCACCTGCTCCCCCAGCCACAAAAGTTTACCCCCTCTCATACCAGCTTTCAAGTGAATAATGTACAGCTTTCCACTCCTGTGCTTCAACAGGAGTGGGAGGCTTTTATTGCAGAAATGGGAGGAACCGTCTCGCCGAAGGCAACCACCGTCATTGATGTGAAACTACTGCCTTCTCTCCCCGAAATACCGATAAACCAGGATGAAGCTTACCGCCTGAATGTAACCAGGAAACGGATAACCGTTGAGGCTGTGACCGAAAGCGGCGTTTATTGGGCTATGCAGACTTTAAGGCAACTGGCAGAGAAAAGAAACTCAAAAACACAGATTCAAGGAGCTGAAATCGTTGACTGGCCTGCCTTCCGTATCCGTGGATTCATGCAGGACGTAGGACGGAGCTACATATCGCTGGAAGAACTCAAACGTGAAATCACCGCACTCGCTAAATTCAAAATCAACGTCTTCCATTGGCACCTTACCGAGAATCAATCCTGGCGGCTGGAAAGCAAGATATTCCCAATGTTGAATGATAGTGTAAACACCACCCGGATGCCCGGAAAATATTACACGCTGGAAGAAGCTAAGGAACTGGTCGCATTCTGTAAGGCACACCACATGATATTAATCCCCGAAATAGATATCCCCGGCCACAGCGCCGCATTCATGCGCACCTTCCGCCACGATATGCAAAGCCCCGAAGGGATGAAGATATTAAAACTCCTGTTGGATGAAGTCTGCGAAACGTTTGATGTGCCTTATTTACATATCGGTACGGACGAAGTCCAGTTTACCAATCCCCGGTTTGTGCCGGAAATGGTGTCTTATGTACGTTCCAAAGGCAAGAAAGTAATCTCATGGAATCCGGGCTGGCACTATAAAAAAGGAGAAATAGACATGACCCAGCTCTGGAGTTATCGCGGAAAGGCACAGGAAGGTATTCCTGCCATTGACTCGCGTTTCCATTATCTGAACCATTTCGATACCTTCGGTGACATCATCGCATTGTACAACAGCCGTATCTATAATAAGGAACAAGGAAGCGACGACCTCGCCGGCACGATTCTGGCTGTTTGGAATGACCGGTTAGTCAGTACCGAACGGGGGATGATTATTGAAAATAATTTCTATCCCAATATGCTGGCTATGGCAGAACGTGCCTGGAAAGGTGGCGGAACAGAATACTTCGATAAGAACGGCACAATACTTCCCACCGACGAACAGTCGGAACTATTTAAGAACTTTGTCGATTTTGAACGTCGCCTGTTGTGGCATAAAGAACACACTTTCACCGGCTATCCGTTTGCGTACGTCCGTCAGACAAATGTGAAATGGAACATAACAGACCCTTTCCCGAATGAAGGGGATTTGGCAAAGGCTTTCCCGCCGGAAGAAACTTTGCAGGATAGTTACAGCTACGCAGGAAAGGCATACAAAGTACGCCCCGCCATTGGTGCGGGAATCTATCTCCGTCATGTGTGGGGCACACTTATCCCCGGATTCTACAAAGAACCGAAAGAGAACCATACAGCCTATGCCTACACCTATGTCTATTCACCGAAAGAACAAACCGTCGGTCTATGGGCTGAATTTCAGAATTACGGACGTTCCGAAGCAGACTTGCCGCCCTTGCCGGGAAAATGGGATTATAAAGAAAGCCGTATCTGGATAAATGGACAGGAAATAATCCCCCCTGTCTGGACAGCCACCCACCGGACTAAAAGTAATGAAATAGCATTGGGCAACGAAAACTGTGTAGCACGCCCCCCTTTGGAAGTTCGTCTGCAAAAAGGATGGAACAAAGTATTACTGAAATTGCCGGTAGGGAAGTTTACTACCCCCGAAGTCCGGTTAGTAAAATGGATGTTCACCACCGTTTTTGTCACTCTCGACGGACAGAAGGCTGTAGACGGACTTGTCTATTCACCGGAAAAAACACTAAAGTGACATACCAATCATAAGGGGAAGGGCATTAACGAATATGCCATGAGCTAATTCGGATATGCTATAATGAAAAAGAAATATGCTATAATGAAAAACGGATATACTAATTAGTAAATAAAAAGAATAGCCATGAAGAAGAACTTGTTTTTAGTGGTCATATTGACCCTGGCTTTGGCATGCCATGCTCAGGAACGCAAATATTCTACGTTTTATTACCAGCGTGCTACGTTGTTTGAGGAACTGCCTGTTACTTCCAGCGACATTATTTTCCTGGGAAACAGTATCACGAACGGTGCCGAATGGGCGGAGCTGTTTCATAACAAACATGTGAAAAACCGTGGAATCAGCGGTGATATTTGTATGGGAGTATATGACCGTCTGGACGCTATCTTGAAAGGAAAACCTGCTAAAATATTTCTGCTGATTGGTATCAATGATGTGAGCCGTGGAACGTCCGCCGATACGATTGTATCCCGTATCGGAATGATTGCTCAAAAGATAAAGGCTGATTCACCGAAAACAAAGCTATATCTGCAAAGTGTTCTTCCCGTCACCGACCATTACAATATGTTCAAGGGGCATACTTCCCGTTGGCAGGTTATCCCCGAAATCAATAAAGGATTAGTCCGCCTGGCAGAGAAGGAAGGATTGACTTATATAGACTTGTACTCTCACTTTATAGACGAGCAAACCGGAAAGATGAACACTGCCTACACAAATGACGGTTTGCATCTTCTTGGAAAAGGTTATCTGAAATGGGTGGAGATTGTGAAACCTTACATTGGAAAGAAGTAAATATTAGGGCTAAATATCTGAAATAGTTAAATATCTGAAAGAACTAAATATCGGAGAAAGATAAATACCGGAAAAAATGAAAAAGATTCTGATACTATCCGTCTGTCTGTTCGTTTGCTGCGCACTGTCTGCCCAACAACGGATGAAAGTTGCATGCGTAGGAAACAGCATCACCTACGGAACCGGATTATCCGACCGTGCAACGCAATCTTATCCCGTACAGTTGCAGAAACTGCTGGGTGAGCGTTATGAAGTCGGGAACTTCGGGAAGCCCGGTGCAACCTTGCTCAATCAGGGACACCGCCCCTATACCTGTCAGGAAGAATATAAGAAAGCATTGGATTTTGCAGGAGACATCGTTGTCATTCATTTGGGAATCAATGATACCGACCCTCGTGACTGGCCCAATTACCGCGATTTTTTCGTGAAAGACTATTTAAGTCTGATTGACACATTCCGCAAAACTAATCCCGATGCACGGATTATCATAGCCCGAATGACTCCGATTGCCGACCGCCATGCCCGTTTCCTGTCGGGAACCCGTGACTGGCACGGCGAGATACAAACGGCTATCGAAACGGTAGCTCGTTATGCCGGTGTGCAGTTGATAGATTTCCACGAACCGCTTTATCCTTATCCTTTCTTGTTGCCGGATGCCGTTCATCCTACTGCCGAAGGGGCAGCGATAATGGCAAAAACTGTTTATTCGGCTATCACCGGAGATTATGGCGGCTTGAAATTATCCCCGCTTTACACGGATAATATGGTTCTCCAACGTGATACCCCTTTGTTGATTCACGGGACAGCCAATGCGGGAGAACAAGTCACAGTTCGCATAGACCATCAGAGGTGGATTACCAAAACTACACCGGACGGGAAGTGGTCAGTGAAATTATCCCCGTTGAAAGCGGGTGGTCCCTATACGCTGACAATCTCCACCCCCAAAAGAACCTTGAAATATTCAAATGTTCTGGTAGGAGAAGTCTGGCTATGTTCCGGTCAGTCGAACATGGAGTTTATGTTGAGCCAAGCCACTACCGGCAAAAAAGACATACCCCAAGCTGCCGACGAACAGTTGCGCTTGTATGACATGAAAGCCCGTTGGCGCACGGACGCGGTGCAATGGGATGCTTCCGTCCTCGACTCCCTGAATCATCTTCAATATTATAAAGACACAGAATGGCAAACCTGTACTCCCGACAATGCCGCCCGTTTTTCGGCGATAGCATCCTATTTCGGTCGGATGTTGCGGGATAGCTTGAAAGTTCCGGTAGGGCTGATATGCAATGCAATCGGCGGTTCACCTACCGAATCATGGATAGACCGGAATACGTTGGAATACCACTTCCCGGCTATCTTAAAAGACTGGACACACAATGACTTTATACAAGACTGGGTACGCGGACGTGCTGCATTAAACATCAAACAGTCGAAAGAGAAATTCCAACGCCACCCTTACGAACCTTGTTATTTGTACGAGTCGGGGATTCGTCCGTTAGCGCAATATCCGGTCAAAGGTGTGATTTGGTATCAGGGAGAATCGAACGCCCATAATTACGAGGCTCACGAGAAACTCTTCAAGCTCTTAATCAGCAGTTGGCGTAAGAACTGGGGGAATGAGGAACTGCCGTTCTATTATGTCCAGCTCTCCGGTATAGCCCGTCCTTCATGGCCGTGGTTTCGTGACAGCCAGCGCAGGATGATGAACGAAATATCGAATACGGGAATGGCGGTGTCGAGTGATTATGGTGATTCACTGGACGTACATCCCAGAAATAAGAAACCCATTGGCGAACGACTGGCGCGCTGGGCTTTGCATAAGACGTATGGTATGTCGGGCGTGTTGCCGTCCGGTCCGTTGTTCCGTCATGCAGATTTCCGTGAGGATGCGGTATTTGTGACGTTCGACTATGGCAAAGGCTTAAAGAGTTCGGATGGCGGTGCTTTGCGCACGTTTGAAGTAGCCGAAACGGACGGCGTCTATTACCCCGCAGTTGCCGAGATAATAAACGGTCAGATAAAAGTATATAGTGAACAGGTAAAACATCCGCGATACGTCCGCTATGGCTGGCAGCCTTTCACACGGGCGAACCTGGTGAATGAAGCAGGCTTGCCGGCATCAACCTTTCGGGCGGAAGCACCCGAACAGTTCATTACTGATATCCGCTTGCAGAAAATGGAAGGATTCCCGAAATCAGAGAAAGGCATCAAATCGGGCGTTTCTGCCTGTTATTCGGGAATCCTGAATGGAAAACTATTCATAGCCGGCGGCTGCAACTTTCCCGGAACACCTGCTAGTGAAGGAGGAAAAAAGAAATACTACCAAGGTATCTATGCGGCAGAAATAAATCCCGACACTCTGCTTCTTTGGAATAAAGTGGGAGAGCTTCCCGTTCCTGCCGCTTACGGGGTTTCCGTATCTTGTCCGGACGGCATCATCTGCATAGGAGGAAACAACGGACAGGGGGCGCTGAATTCTGTTTATAAAATCCGGTGGGATGGGCGGAATGGAAATGTGAAGAATGAAAAGAAAGGGAAAGTCGTGATAGAAACATTACCGGCTTTACCTTATACATTGGATAATATGTGTGGAACATTGATTGGAGAACAGCTATTTGTTGCCGGAGGAAATAGAAACGGCCAACCTTCAAACTCATTCCTTTGTCTCGATTTGGCTAATCTTCCGGCAGGGTGGCAGGAGTTACCGGAATTTCCCGGAGACGCACGGACGCAAGCCGTCTGTGCCGGACAGTGTAGGGGAGACGAAGCCCGTTTTTACCTATGGGGTGGATTTGCTCCTTCCACTGAGGGGAGGCCCGCCACACTTTCTACAAATGGTTACTGTTATTCTTCCGTATCCCGGCAGTGGACTCCGGTAGCTACCCCGAAAGGAAGTGACGGAGACATTATATCCTTAGGGGGAGCGGCGGCTGTTGTGTTAAACGACAGTCTGGTGCTTTGCACAGGAGGGGTAAATAAAGACATCTTTCTGGCAGCTCTTCAACGTCCGGAGAAAGATTATCTCCTTCATCCGGTAGAATGGTATAAATTTAATGACCGTGTATTGGTCTACAATATGAATCAGAATATCTGGCAGGAAATCACCCGTACACCGAGAGTGGCACGCGCCGGAGCTTCGTTGGCAGGAGGGGACAAAACATATTATAATATCAATGGAGAGTTGAAGCCCGGCATTCGTACTTCCGAAATTATAAAAATAACGATTGAATAATGGGGGAAAATTGACAAAAATGTAATATCTTTGACTCCGTTAATATCTAATACCCCCACTATGATATTTAGTTTGACAGGAAAAAAGGCTCAGATTGCGTGCGGACTACTATGTTGTTGCAGCATGGCGTATGCACAGAGCAATGACAATTCAGAAGTTGTAATCCTACATTCCGGCTGGGAATTTGCTCAGGCAGGAACAGAACTATGGCGGACGGCGGAAGTGCCCGGCACAGTACATCAAGACCTCATTCACCACAAACTCCTTCCTTCTCCTTTTTATGGAACGAACGAACAGAAAATCCAATGGGTGGAAAACGAAGACTGGGAATACCGTACCTCTTTTGCCGTTACGGCGGAACAACTGAAGAGGGACGACGCACAACTCATCTTTGAAGGTCTGGATACTTATGCGGATGTCTATCTTAACGGCTCGTTGCTGTTGAAAGCTGATAATATGTTTGTCGGCTATTCGTTACCCGTAAAGCCGCAACTTCGTCTGGGGGAAAACTTACTCCATATATATTTTCATTCGCCTATCCGGCAGACCCTTCCTCAATACGCATCCAACGGATTTAATTATCCTGCGGATAACGACCACCACGAGAAACATTTAAGTGTATTCTCCCGTAAGGCTCCTTATAGCTACGGCTGGGATTGGGGAATCCGCATGGTGACCAGCGGTATCTGGCGTCCGGTGAAACTCCGTTTCTATGACGCCGCTTCCATTAACGATTACCATGTCAGGCAACTGTCGTTGACGGAACAATCGGCCAAGCTGTCCAATGAACTGCAAATAACCAATATACTTTCTCATCCGCTTCAGGCAGAAGTGCGCATCAGCTATTCCTTTGAAAAAGGGGAAGAAAGCGTAGTCAACCGACCCGTCACCCTGCAACCCGGAATCAACTTTGTCCGTATCCCTTCCGAAGTCGTCTCTCCGGTACGTTGGATGCCGAATGGTTGGGGCAAACCGGCATTGTATGACTTCTCTGCCCAGGTGGTTTCTGACGGCAAAGTTGTGGCCGAACAATCTCATCGCATAGGACTCCGCACCGTCCGTCTGGTGAACGAGAAAGATGCGGACGGAGAATCCTTCTATTTTGAAGTAAACGGTATCCCGATGTTTGCCAAAGGAGCCAACTACATACCGCAGGACGCCCTTCTGACGAATGTGACGACCGAACGCTATCAGACATTGTTCCGTGACATCAAGGAAGCGAACATGAACGTCATCCGCGTATGGGGCGGCGGAACGTACGAGGACGACCGTTTCTACGATTTGGCAGATGAGAACGGAATTTTGGTTTGGCAGGACTTTATGTTTGCCTGCACCCCATATCCGTCCGATCCCACTTTCCTGAAACGGGTAGAGGCGGAAGCCTGCTACAACATCCGCCGTCTCCGCAATCACCCTTCGCTAGCCATGTGGTGCGGCAACAACGAGATACTTGAAGCCCTGAAATACTGGGGGTATCAGAAGAAATACATCCCGGAAATTTATCAGGAGATGATGACCGGCTATGACAAACTTTTCCGTGAGTTACTTCCCGCCAAAGTGAAAGAACTTGACGCTGATCGCTTTTACGTCCATAGCTCTCCTTACCTTGCCAACTGGGGACGTCCCGAGTCATGGGGGATAGGGGATAGCCACAACTGGGGTGTCTGGTACGGAAAGAAACCTTTTGAATCATTGGATACCGATTTGCCGCGTTTCATGAGTGAATTCGGTTTCCAGTCTTTCCCCGAAATGAAAACCATTGCCACATTCGCATCCCCCGAAGATTACCAAATCGAATCGGAAGTGATGAATGCTCATCAGAAGAGCAGCATCGGCAATGACTTGATTCGTACCTATATGGAACGTGATTATATCGTACCCGATAAATTTGAGGATTTCGTCTATGTCGGACTTGTATTGCAGGGACAAGGTATACGTCACGGCTTGGAAGCTCACCGCCGCAACCGTCCTTACTGCATGGGTACGCTATACTGGCAGTTGAACGACAGTTGGCCTGTTGTCTCCTGGTCGGGCATCGACTATTATGGCAACTGGAAAGCCCTGCATTATCAGGCAAAGCGTGCGTTCGCACCTATCCATATCAACCCCGTTCAGCAGAATGACAGTCTGTGCGTTTATATTCTTTCCGACTGTCTCGATACGATGGAGAAGATGACATTGGAGATGAAAATAACAGACTTTGAAGGGAAAAAGGCTGGGAAACCGGTACTGCTGAAATCTTTTTCGGTTCCGGCAAATACTTCCAAATGCGTGTACCGGGCGAAGCAGGACGATTTGCTCTCATTTGCAGAACGTAAATCTACGGGAACCTCTCAATCTTCAACGGATACCCGGCTTTCGGAAATGTTCCGCCATTGCTTCATGCAACTGACCCTGAAAGACGGGTCCGGACGTATCATTGATGAAACAGTCTATTTCTTCGAGAAGACCAAAGACCTACTCCTGCCCGAAACGACCATCACCTGCAAGATGAAGCAGACAGACGGCAAATGCGAACTGACGCTTCTTTCTCCAGCCTTGGCAAAAGATGTCTTTATCGAAGTTCCTTTGCAGGGCGCCCGTTTTAGTGATAACTTCTTCGACCTCTTGCCCGGAGAACGTAAAACGGTTATCATTACTTCTCCCCGAATCAAGAAAGGAGAGGAGTTGCCTTTGAGACTCAGACATATTCGTGAAACCTATAATTAAATATCTATTAGTAACTTAACACTTAATTTTTAGTTTATGAAACAATTCTTAAAACTAACCGGATGCCTGGCAGTGGCGGGACTTTTTGCCTCGTGCCAGTCTGCGCAACAAGAAGCTGATTACCAGATCATCCCCTTGCCGCAGGAAATTGTTACAGCTCAGGGAAGTCCCTTCCTCCTGAAGAGCGGAGTGAAAATCCTTTATCCGGAAGGTAACGAAAAGATGCAACGCAACGCAAAGTTCCTGGCAGACTATCTGAAAACAGCTACCGGAAAAGACTTTGCCATCGAAGCCGGAACAGAAGGCAAGAACGCCATTGTACTGGCATTGGGAGCGGAAGCCGAAAATCCCGAATCTTATCAGTTGAAAGTTGCCGGTGACGGAATAACCATTACCGGTCCTACGGAAGCCGGCGTATTCTACGGAATCCAGTCTTTGCGCAAATCCCTGCCTGTTGCAGTGGGTGCGGATATAGCTTTGCCGGCGGTAGAAATCAAGGATGCTCCCCGTTTCTCTTATCGTGGTGCACACTTCGACACCAGCCGCCATTTCTTTACCGTAGATGAAGTGAAGACATATATCGACATGATGGCTTTGCACAATATGAACCGTTTCCACTGGCATATTACTGAAGACCAAGGCTGGCGTCTGGAAATCAAGAAATATCCGAAACTGACGGAAGTCGGTTCCAAGAGAACAGAGACAGTCATCGGACGTAACTCCGGCGAGTATGACGGCAAGCCTTACGGCGGTTTCTACACTCAGGAACAGGCAAAAGACATCGTAGCCTATGCTGCTGAACGTTACATCACCGTTATCCCCGAAATCGACCTTCCGGGACATATGCAGGCAGCCCTTGCCGCTTATCCGGAACTCGGTTGTACTGGTGGCCCGTACGAAGTATGGAGACAATGGGGGGTATCCGAAGACGTGCTCTGTGCCGGAAACGACCAGGTATTGAAATTCCTCGAAGACGTATATGCCGAACTGATTGAAATCTTCCCGTCGGAATATATCCATGTAGGCGGTGACGAATGTCCGAAAGTGCGTTGGGAGAAATGTCCGAAATGTCAGGCACGTATCAAGGCGCTGGGCTTGAAGTCCGACGATAAGCATAGTAAGGAAGAACGTTTGCAGAGCTTTGTTATCAACCATATCGAAAAATTCCTGAACGACCACGGACGTCAGATTATCGGTTGGGATGAAATCCTCGAAGGCGGACTTGCACCGAATGCGACTGTCATGTCATGGCGTGGTGAGAAGGGTGGTATCGAAGCTGCCAAGCAGAAACACGATGTGATTATGACACCGAACACTTACTTGTATTTCGACTACTATCAGACAAAAGATACAGAGAACGAACCTCTCGGTATCGGTGGTTATCTGCCTCTTGAAAGAGTGTATAGCTACGAGCCGATGCCGGCTTCCCTCACTCCGGAAGAACAGAAATATATCAAGGGCGTACAGGCTAACCTCTGGACTGAATACATTCCTACTTTCTCTCATGCCCAGTATATGGTATTGCCGCGTTGGGCTGCCTTGTCCGAAATCCAGTGGTCTGCTCCCGACAAGAAGAATTATGAAGACTTCCTCTCCCGTCTGCCGCGCCTGATTAAGTGGTACGATGCGGAAGGATACAATTATGGTAAACATGTATTTAACGTAACTGCCGAATACACTCCGAATCCGGCAGACGGTACACTGGACATCACTTTGTCAACCATTGACGGTGCGCCTATCCATTACACCTTGGACGGCACGGAACCTACCGCCGCTTCTCCGCTTTATGAAAGCCCGCTGAAAATCAAGGAAAATGTAACCTTCTCTGCCATTGCTGTCCGTCCTACCGGAAACAGCCGTGTGGTTTCTGAAAAGATTAATTTCAGCAAATCCAGCATGAAGCCGATTGTAGCCAACCAACCTGTCAATAAGCAATACATGTTCAAAGGCGAATCTACACTGGTAGACGGCTTGAAAGGAAACGGCAATTACAAGACCGGCCGTTGGATTGCATTCTACAAGAACGATATGGATATGACTATCGACCTTCAGCAACCCACCGAGATTTCGAGCGTTGCTATTTCTACTTGCGTGGAGAAGGGCGACTGGGTGTTTGACGCGAGAGGACTCTCCGTAGAAGTTTCGGACGACGGCAAGAACTTTACAAAAGTTGCTTCCGAGGAGTATCCTGCTATGAAAGAAAGCGATAAGAATGGTATCTACGAACATAAACTGTCATTCAGCCCGGTAAAAACTCAATACGTGAAAGTGGTTGCCCTGTCTGAAAGTAAAATACCGGCATGGCATGGTGGCAAAGACAGTCCGGCATTCTTGTTTGTAGACGAAATCACGATAGATTAATGAATATAAGAAACAGATGCACTAAAGTTTGTCTTTTCTTATGGGTATTGGGAATGTGCTTGACCGCACATTCCCTTAAAGCACAGTCCGTCATTCCTGTCCCGTTGAAGATGGAGCAGGGGACGGGCTCTTTTTTACTCTCGGAGAAAACAAAACTTTATACAAACCTACAAGGTGGAGAAGCGCTGCTTCTGGAGAATAGCCTGCAAGCATTGCCGGTTCATCTCAAGAAAGGGAAAAAGAAAGATACGCAGAATGTACTTTCCCTATTGATAACGGAAAAGAGTGAGCAGTTGCCCACTTCTGAAAGCTATACGCTGTCCGTCACTCCGGAACGGATATTGATTCAGGCAACTTCAGGAGCCGGGCTCTTCTACGGGATTCAGACGCTCTTGCAGCTATCGGCTTCTTCGGGCGCGGGCACCACTGTTCCTGCGGTTGAAGTGCAGGATACGCCCCGCTTCGCTTATCGCGGATTGATGCTCGATGTATCCCGCCATTTCTTTACCAAGGAATTTGTGAAGAAACAGATAGACGCACTGGCTTTTTATAAAATCAACCGTCTGCACCTGCACCTCACGGATGCCGCAGGCTGGCGGATTGAAATCAAGAAATACCCTCTGCTGACAGAATTTGCAGCCTGGCGTACCGATGCCAACTGGAAGAAATGGTGGAATGGCGACCGCAAATACCTTCGTTACGACGAACCCGGAGCTTCCGGCGGCTACTACACCCAGGATGATATCCGTGAAATCGTAGAATATGCCCGTCAGCATTTTATCACGGTTATTCCGGAGATTGAAATGCCTGCCCATTCGGAAGAAGTGCTGGCAGCTTATCCGCAACTCTCTTGTGCGGGCGAACCTTATAAGAACGCGGACTTCTGTGTCGGAAACGAAGAGACATTCACTTTCCTTGAGAATGTACTGACCGAAGTCATCGAACTTTTCCCTTCCGAATACATTCATATAGGCGGTGACGAAGCCGGCATGGCAGCATGGAAAACCTGCCCGAAGTGCCAGAAGAGAATGAAGGACGAACACCTCTCTCATGTAGACGAACTGCAAAGCTACCTGATTCACCGGATAGAAAAGTTTCTGAATGCCCGCGGCCGTCGTTTGCTGGGTTGGGACGAGATACTTAAAGGCGGTCTGGCTCCTAATGCGACAGTCATGTCATGGCGCGGCGAAGAAGGCGGCATTGCCGCTGTTACTTCCGGTCACCGGGCTGTCATGACACCGGGAAGCCACTGTTATCTGGACAGTTATCAGGATGCTCCGTACTCCCAGCCGGAAGCCATCGGCGGATACCTGCCGTTGGAAAAAGTTTATTCTTACAATCCGGTCGCCGCTTCATTGTCGGCGGAGCAGGCAAAACTCGTGTATGGTGCGCAAGTTAATCTTTTTACCGAATATATCCCGACTCCCGAACACGTGGAATATATGCTGTATCCCCGTACATTGGCGTTGGCGGAAGTGGCATGGTCGGCTCCCGAACGTAAATCATGGCCGGACTTCCATGCCCGTGCGCTGAAAGCGGTGGCAGACTTGCAGGCGAAAGGCTATAACCCTTTCGATTTGAAGAAAGAAATCGGAAGCCGTCCTGAATCCGCTCAACCCGTTACGCATTTGGCTCGGGGAAAGAAAGTGATTTACAACGCTCCCTACAATTCTTCTTATGCGGCGAAAGGTGACGTCACATTGACGGACGGCATACGTGGCGACTGGACTTACGGTGACGGTGCATGGCAAGGGTTTATCTCTAAGAACCGCCTGGACGTAACCATTGACATGGAAGCTGCTACTTCCATCCATTCCGTTACCGCCGCCTTTATGCAAGTGATAGGCGCAGAAGTATTCCTGCCCGCATCTGTCACGATTTCTATCTCCGACGACGGAACCAACTTCACCGAGTTGAAACATCAGACCTTTGAAGTGACCAAGGAAGTCCCTATTAAATTTACGGACATCTCTTGGGAAGGAAACGCGCAAGGAAGATATGTACGCTATCAGGCACAAGCCGGAAAAGAGTTCGGCGGCTGGATATTTACTGACGAGATAATCGTGAAATAGATATTCAGGCACGGATTTCTCTTCATGTCCATACCATTTCTGAATAAAAGAGGGAGTCTACTCAACCAGATTCCCTCTTTTATTGTTATATATTATAATATTACCTTAAAAAACTAATCAGTATGGTACGACGACACGGTAAACTAACTTTTCTCGGTCTTCTTCTGATAACCTCTTGCAGCAGCCTGTTTGCGCAGAAGATTCCTATAACTGTTCCCATAGATTCCTTAATTACGGTAGGATACGCCACCGGAAGTCTGAAAACCATCTCCGGCTCCGTAGAGAAAATCACGGAAAGGCAGATGAACAAAGACCAGATAACGAATCCCTTGGAAGCGATTCGCGGTCGTGTCCCCGGTCTGACCATCCAGCGGGCAACGAACGGACCCGCCGCCCTCGATGCCGTGCGCCTACGGGGAACCACCTCTCTCACCAGTGGCAACGACCCGCTGATTATCGTCGACGGAGTATTCGGCGACCTCAGTATGCTGACCTCTATTTACCCCACCGACATCGAGAGCTTCACCATCTTGAAAGATGCTTCCGAAACCGCCCAATACGGTTCGCGCGGTGCTTCCGGTGTGATAGAAGTCACCACGAAAAAAGGGATGCAAGGCAAGACGCAAGTAGCCTACAACGGCAGCTTCGGCATCTCCACCGTCTACAAAAATCTGAAAATGCTCTCCGGCAACGAATTCCGCCAGGTGGCCTCGGAACGTGGCATCTCCATCCTCGACAAAGGATACAACACCAACTTCCAAAAAGAAATCGAACAAACCGGCATACAGCAGAACCACCACGTCGCCTTCTACGGTGGTTCCAGTGAGTCCAACTATCGTGTTTCCCTCGGTTTCATGGATCGTCAGGGAGTCATCCTGAATGAAGACATGAAGAACTTCACCTCAAGCATGAACATGAACCAGCGGATGTTCGACGGTTTCCTGAACTGCGAACTGGGAATGTTCGGCTCCATCCTCAAGAACCATAACCTGGTGGATTATCAAAAAACATTCTACTCGGCAGCCACCTTCAACCCCACCTATCCCAACCATAAAGACCCCGTCACCAACTCCTGGGACGGCATCACTACTGCCAGTCAAATCACCAATCCACTGGCATGGATGGAAGTGCAGGACGATGACGCCACCTCGCATATCAGCACCCACGCCCGCCTGACATTCAATCTGATGAAGGAACTGAAATTCACACTTTTCGGTGCCTACACCTACAACATCGTCGAGAACTCCCAATATCTCCCCACATCTGTCTGGGCAAACGGGCAAGCCTACAAGGGAACCAAAAAACGTGAATCCCTGTTAGGCAATATGATGCTGACCTACAAGAAGCACCGGAAAAAACATTTCTTCGACGCCCTCGCCCTTGCCGAACTCCAGAAAGAAACTTACACCGGATACTATACCACAGTAAGCAACTTCAGCACCGACAAATTCGGCTACAACAACCTGCAAGCAGGCGCGCTCCGCCTATGGGAAGGTACAAACTCCTACTACGAGCAACCCCGCCTTGCTTCCTTCATGGGACGCTTCAACTACACCTACGCCGACCGCTATATACTCACCCTCAACGCCCGTACCGACGCATCCTCAAAATTCGGCGCTAATCATAAATGGGGATTTTTCCCTTCCGCATCCGCCGCCTGGGTGATTAGTGAAGAGAAATTCATGAAACAGCTCCCTGTGGTAGATAACCTGAAATTCCGTATCGGCTACGGCCTTGCAGGCAACCAAAGCGGAATTGATTCCTACACCACGCTGAACCTCGTCAAGCCGAACGGCGTCGTCCCCGTAGGAAACTCCGCCATCGTCTCCCTGGGCGACTTGCGAAACACCAACCCTGACCTGAAATGGGAAGTAAAGCATACCTTCAACACCGGCATCGACGTAGCCCTGTTCGGCAACCGCCTATTGCTTTCCGCCAACTATTACAACTCCCGCACCACCGATATGCTCTACCTCTACAATGTCAGCGTGCCGCCATTCACCTACAACACCCTGTTGGCGAACATCGGCTCCATGCGCAACTGGGGTACTGAAATCGCCATCGGCATCACCCCTCTGAAAACCCGGGACATGGAACTGAACATCAACGCCAACATCACCTTCCAACGCAATAAACTGCTCTCCCTGAGCGGTATGTACAACGGTGAAATGATTTCCGCCCCCGAATACAAAAGCCTTGCCAGTCTTGACGGCGCCGGCTTCCACGGCGGATACAACCACATCGTCTACCAAATGGTAGGCCAACCGCTAGGCGTCTTCTATCTTCCCCACAGCACAGGACTGGAATCCGACGGCAACGGCGGATACACCTACGGCATCGCTGATTTAAACGGCGGCGGTGTCAGCCTTGAAGACGGTGAAGACCGTTACGTAGCCGGACAAGCCGTCCCGAAAACGATTCTCGGCTCCAACATCAGCTTCCGCTACAAACGCTTCGACCTCTCCGTCCAAATAAACGGAGCCTTCGGCCATAAAATCTACAACGGAACTTCCCTGACTTACATGAACATGAATATCTTCCCCGACTACAACGTCATGAAAGCAGCCCCGAAGCAGAACATTAAAGACCAGACCGCCACGGACTATTGGTTGGAAAAGGGAGATTACGTCAACTTCGACTACGTGACCCTGGGTTGGAACGTCCCCATAGAGAAAGTGCAGAAACTCAAAAAGTACATCCGTTCCCTGCGCCTGGCGTTCACCGTCAACAACCTGGCGACCATCTCCGGCTATTCGGGACTCTCGCCCATGATTAACAGCTCCACCGTAAACTCAACTTTAGGCGTGGACGACAAACGCGGCTACCCGTTAGCCCGCACCTACATACTGGGATTAAGTATTAACTTCTAAAAACAGAGGACGACATGATGAAAAAACAGTTGAAAAATATAGAGCAATTCTCCGAAGTAACGGAACAGCGCTCAAAGAAGATGGAACAATGTTCAAAGAAAATAGAACAACGCTCAAAAAAGATGGAACAATGTTCAAAGAAGATTAAACAGCCGTCAATAATAAGAATTACAGGACTTACAAGAATAACAGGACTTATTCTTATTATGTGTATGACTCTCTTTTCATGCGATAAATTCCTGGAAGAAAATCCAAAGGACAAACTTCCCACCGGTGACGTTTACAACAAACTGTCCGACGTATATCTCAACGCCGTAGCCTCACTCTACACCTATGTCGGCGGCTACAGCGACAGCCAAGGTCTGCAAGGAACGGGTAGGGGAGTCTACGACCTGAACACCTTCACCACCGACGAAGCCATCATCCCTACACGTGGCGGTGACTGGTACGACGGCGGCTTCTGGCAAGGGCTCTACCTGCACGACTGGGGAATCGAAAACGACGCCATCCAAGCCACCTGGGAATACCTCTACAAAGTCGTAATGCTCAGCAACAAATCTTTAGAAATAATAGATAAATTCAGCGAAACCCACTCCGACGCGGAACTCCCCGCCTATCGTGCCGAAGTGCAAGCCATGCGTGCCATGTACTATTACTACCTGATGGACCTATTCGCCCGCATCCCCTTGGTGCAATCTTCCTCTGTCGCCATGAAAGACGTACTCCAAAGCGACCGCAAAACCGTCTTTGAATTTATTTTCCGCGAATTGCAGGAAGCCGAGCCTTTACTCAGTGACGTGCACAGCAACCAATCCGGCCCTTATTACGGTCGTATCACCCGTCCCGTAGTCACTTTCCTGCTAGCCAAACTAGCCCTGAACGCCGAAGTCTACACCGACAACGACTGGACGGACACCCAACGCCCGGACGGAAAGAACATCAAATTCACCGTAAACGGCAACGAACTCAACGCCTGGGAAACAACCGTCTACTACTGCGACCAACTAAAATCCCTCGGCTATAAACTGGAACCGGAATACGAAACAAACTTCTCCGTCTTCAACGAACCGTCAGTGGAGAACGTCTTTACCATCCCTATGAACAAAACCTTATACACCAATCAAATGCAATACCTCTTCCGCTCCCGCCACTATAACCACGCCAAAGCCTACGGACTAAGCGGCGAGAACGGCCCCAGCGCAACGATTGAAGCTCTCGAAACCTTCGGCTACGAAACGACAACCCAAGACCCCCGCTTCGACATCTGTTACTTCGCCGGTATCGTGCGTGACCTCAAAGGCAACATCATAAAACTGGACAACGGTGCTGTCTTGGAATATCTCCCCTGGAACGTAGCCCTGGACATCACCGACACCCCTTACGAACAAACAGCAGGCGCCCGCATGAAAAAGTACGAAGTAGACCCGACCGCCACCAAAGACGGTAAACTGATGGAAAACGACATCGTCCTCTTCCGCTACGCCGATGCCTTACTGATGAAAAGCGAAGCCAAAGTACGAAACGGAGAAAACGGTGATAATGAACTGAACGAAGTCCGCAATCGTGTGAATGCTACTCCCCGTTCCGCTACCTTAGAAAACATACTTGCCGAACGCCAACTTGAATTGGCCTGGGAAGGTTGGAGACGTCAAGACCTGATTCGCTTCGGAAAGTTTACAAGAGCGTACAGTAGCCGTCCGCAATTACCGGATGAAGCAAGCGGCTATACAACCGTGTTCCCTATTCCGGAGAAGATACGGGTGATGAATACGAATTTGAAGCAGAATCCGGGATACTAAGTGATATTCATAGTGAAATAATGAATACTTCTTTAATTTATATTCATATTATTACTATATTTGTGAGTTCTCTGTAATTTAATATAGGAGATTGATATGAAAACAGTAGAAGTAATTGTGGAACACGCAGGAAAGAACTTGAGTGCTTATATTGAAGGTGCTCCGGTTATCACTGTTGGCAATGACATGAGAGAGATTGAGGAGAATATGAAAGAAGCGATTGAATTGTATCTGGAAGATAATTCTAATCCTTGCGAAGTATTGTCCGGAGAATTCGAATTAAAATTCAAAATTGATGCTGCTACTTTTATAAACTATTATAGCAACATCTTTACCAAAGCTGCATTAAGCCGGATTACGGGAATCAATGAACGTCAGTTGTGGCATTACGCTGCCGGAGTACATAAACCCCGCAGGCAACAACTGGAAAAAATCCAAAAAGGTATCCAGGCTTTATCTAAAGAACTGTCAGCTATCAACTTATTGTAATAAGTGAAATTTATAGTAAACGCCCCATGTGTTACCAAACATTCATGGAGCGTTTTATTATTTATAGGGGAGAGTCACTCTCTTTTATTTCTTCATATAGTGATATCTCATAGAAAATACATATATTTCAATCGTATCTTCATGTACGGAATAGATGATTCGATGTTCTGAGTTAATACGTCTTGACCATTTGCCCGCAAGTTCATATTTTAACGGTTCCGGTTTACCTATACCGGTATATGGATGCTCTGAAATATCTCTGAGCAAAGCCGTTATTTTATTCATAATGACTTTGTTCCCAGTCTTTTTCCAGTACTCAAGGTCTATTCTAGCCTGTTCAAGAAGTTTTATTTCCATAGATTTTCAATATCAACCGAAGTGCCGCCGCCATTTTTTATTTCATCGTCTCCCTTTCTGATGATATCCATCATGGCGGGGGATTTCATGATGTATTCAGTCTCTTTGATAGAATTGTATTCTTCCAAAGAAATAACGACTACACTTTCGTTTCCTGAACGATGAACGATTAATGGTTCACTGTCATTGATAACCGCATCGAGATAACTCTTGAGGTTATTTCTTAGTTCTGAATAATTGGTTGTTCTCATAATCTTCCTTTTGATAAGTACAAATATAAGTACTTAATATTGTATCTGCAAATGAATTGAGAATTATTTATGATACCTTTGAAGAATCATTATACCTCATCTGATTCATTCAATCCACCAACTCGAAACTATACTTTTCAAATTCATTTCCGTTGATTATTACAGCAATTTGGTGCAGTCCGAGGTGTAATTTCCTCGTTGTAACTACCCGAAAAGAGTGTTTTCTAGTTATTTGTGTAACAGAATCTGCGGCATATTCTTTTTCGCTGATTTTATGCACTTTTTTCGTCAACGTCCCATTCGCTTTTTGGTAATAGATGGCATATTCAAGTCGTATCCTGACCTTTTTGTCATTATGATTCAGCAACTTAAAACTAAACTCCAACGAATCTCCGACTTTCACTTTGGGCGTTGGGATTTGGAAATTATCAATACTGATATTTTCTATAACAGAGTCAAAGCCGAACAACTCCATCATTTCTGGATTACCTTGTTTCAAGAGAGTCCGACAGCCGTGTTTAATAATCCAATCTACCTCTTTCGACTCTCCCCGCCATTTTTTCACCAAATCAATCACCGTTTCGGGATTATCTTTCGCAATATCATTCAGATTATTGGCAACGCTCAATCGTACAAACCTAGACGGGTCATTTTTGAGATTTTCCAGAATAGGAATGATTGGCGCAGGATTCTCTTTCAAGTTCGGCAACGCCATTGCCCAGGGAAGGCGCGGGCGGCAACCCTCTGACGCAAGCCGTCTCACTCCCCAATGTTCGTGCTTGGACCAGACCAGCATTTGCTTCATCATCTCGTCCGGATATTTAATAATAAAAGGATGGACAGCAAATTCGCAACTGGTGAACTGAGTGATTTTCTCTATCGCTCTGACAGAAGTCTCGTAGTCGTCCAACCCATATTGTTCGACATAATTATCCAGAATCGCCCCATATTCCAGTGTCAACCCGAACTTCTCATCGTCTATGACCGAAAAGTCAGGATATGTACTTTTTACATAATCCAACAGTTCGAGTATTTTGGCGATTGCGTCTTTGTAATCAGTTGGCAAAAACTCTTTCAGAACAGTCGTAATATGTCTGCAACGTTGTTTTAATTCTCTGTTTTCCCATTCATCGTCCATTATCCGGGACACAAACTCGTGGGCATCAAAATCGTTGATAACGACTTTCAAGTCTTTCGTAAATCTATCGAAAAACTGCTCGTTATACATGTTCTTAAAAGGTTCCGCCATTTTTTCAAATAATTTAATTCATCCCCTCATTTCATCTTACCTTATATTAAAGTATAAATGAATATAAAGTATAAGTGAGCCGCAAAAAAGATTACAGCTCACTTATACCTTCTATATAATATAACAGCAAAAAATCAATCGAAGAAACTCTTGAACTTCTTGAAAATCTTCTCCTTCACCGAAGTGTTCGGCTTGAAGTTGTCCGAAGCATCCATCTTCTCCAGCGTAGCCTTTTCCTCCTTGTTGAGAGCTTCCGGCACATAAATACTGATATTTACGAGCAAGTCCCCCGTTCCATATCCATTTACGTTCGGCAACCCCTTTCCGCGAAGGCGAAGCACTTTACCCGGCTGAGTACCCGCATCAATCTTCACTTTCACCTTGCCGTCAATCGTCGGAATCTCCACGGCACCGCCCAATGCAGCCGTCGGGAAACTCAACAGCAAGTTGTAAATCAAGTCATTCTCGTCACGGATTAAGTCCTGATGCGGTTCTTCCTCTACAAGAATCAGCAAATCGCCCGACACACCATTGTGTTTTCCGGCATTACCCTTGCCGCCCATCGAGAGCTGCATACCCTCTGCCACACCGGCAGGAATCTTCACCGTCACCACTTCTTCACCGTAAATGATTCCGTCGCCACCGCACTTCTTACACTTGTTCTTGATAATCTTACCCTCACCATTACAAGTAGAGCAAGTGACACGCGTCTGCATGGTGCCCAGAATCGTCTGCTGGTTGCGAATCACCGAGCCGCTGCCCTTACAGGTAGGACACGTCTCCGAACCGCCGTCCCCTTCGGCACCCGAACCATGGCAATGATCGCACGGCACATATTTCTTGAGCTTGAACTTCTTTTCCACCCCTTCGGAGATTTCCTTCAAAGTCAGCTTCACTTTCACGCGAAGGTCACTGCCGCGATACCGGCGCTGCTGCGAGCCGCCACCGCCGCCGAATCCGCCAAAACCGCTGAATCCGCCACCGAATCCGCCGCCACGGCCACCGAAAATATCGCCGAACATAGAGAAAATATCATCCATCGACATACCTTCGCCACCGAAACCGCCGAACGGCCCGCCATTGCCTGCCGCACCGCTCACACCCGCATGACCGAACTGGTCATACCGCGAACGCTTATCCGGATTGCTCAATACATCGTAAGCCTCGGCTGCCTCTTTAAACTTCTCTTCCGCCTCTTTATCTCCCGGATTCTTGTCAGGGTGATACTGGATCGCCTTCTTGCGGTAAGCCTTCTTTATCTCTTCTACTGTGGCAGTCTTCGCCACTTCCAGTACTTCGTAATAATCTCTTTTTTCTGCCATGCTTCTTTGCCAATTACAAATTAATCTTATTCCCCTACCACTACTTTAGCGTGCCGCAGCACCTTGTCGTTCAATGTATATCCCGTCTGCACACAATCCAGAATCTTGCCTTTCTGTGCTTCCGACGGTGCAGGGATTACTGCGATGGCTTCGTGAAAATCCGTATCCAACGGCTGGTCTTTCGTCTCGATGACCTTCACCCCGTTTTGTGCCAGCACAGCCAGGAATTTATTGTAAATCAGCTCGATACCCTCTTTTACGGCATTCACGTCCGTTGCCGTCTCCATCGTCTTGATGGCACGTTCGAAGTCGTCCACTACCGGAAGAATACTGCTCAGGCTCTTTTCGCCACCGTTCAGAATCAGCTCGGCTTTCTCCTTCAAGGTACGCTTGCGGTAATTGTCAAACTCGGCAGACAGGCGCAGATACTTGTCCTTCTGCTCCTCAATCGTCTCCTGAGCCTTTTCCAACTCCTGCTCAAGCTCTTCCTCATGCGTCAGCGGAGCCGCGTCCTCAGCCTGTTCGTTCTGCGGCTGGTCTTCCGCACCATTATTCAGAATGTCTTCCACATTCATCTCTTCTTCCTTCACCTTTTTTTCTTTCGGATTCATCTTGGTATTTACTATTTTACAAGTTACTATTTACTATTTAAAAACATACGTTATCTGTGTAAGATACCGTCTATAAACATACCGGACTGACCGGATGTCATTGATTTTGCCTGCAAAAACTTTGCCAAGTTGGCATTTTTGCCAAAAACGCTGCAAAGGTAACACTTTTATGTCAGATTGGCACATACCGGATAGCTCATAATTCATATAAATTGCCTACCTTTGCACGCTAAAATAGTAAATAGTAACTTGTAAAATAGTAAATAGTAACTTGCAAAATAGTAAATAAAGAAGATGATTACAGTTTCAAACGTATCGGTTCAGTTTGGTAAAAGAGTGTTGTTTAATGACGTAAATCTGAAGTTTACGAGTGGTAATTGCTATGGTATTATCGGTGCGAACGGTGCGGGAAAATCTACATTCCTCCGTACGATATACGGGGACTTGGACCCCACTACCGGTTCGATTGCCCTGGGACCGGGCGAACGTCTCTCCGTATTGAGCCAGGACCACTTCAAGTGGGACGCTTTTACCGTAATGGATACCGTAATGATGGGGCATACCGTGTTGTGGGACATTATGAAGCAACGCGAAGTATTGTATGCCAAAGAAGATTTCACAGACGAAGACGGACTGAAAGTATCCGAACTCGAAGAAAGATTTGCCGAGCTGGACGGATGGAATGCGGAAAGTGACGCAGCCATGCTGCTGAGCGGACTGGGCATTAAGGAAGACAAGCATTATACATTGATGGGCGAACTGAGCGGTAAGGAAAAAGTGCGCGTGATGTTGGCGCAAGCCCTGTACGGAAACCCGGACAACCTGCTGCTGGACGAGCCTACCAATGACCTCGATATGGAAACAGTGACCTGGCTGGAAGAATATCTCTCCAACTTCGAGCACACCGTGCTCGTGGTGAGCCACGACCGTCACTTCCTCGACTCCGTGTGTACGCATACCGTAGACATCGACTATGGAAAAATCAACATGTTTGCCGGCAACTACAGCTTCTGGTACGAATCAAGCCAGTTGGCACTCCGCCAGCAGCAGAACCAGAAGGCGAAGGCTGAAGAGAAGAAGAAAGAACTGGAAGAGTTCATCCGCCGTTTCAGCGCCAACGTAGCGAAGAGCAAGCAGACCACCAGCCGCAAGAAGATGTTGGAGAAACTGAACGTGGAAGAAATCAAACCCTCCTCACGCAAATATCCGGGCATCATCTTCACCCCCGAACGCGAACCGGGCAACCAGATTCTGGAAGTTTCCGGACTGAGCAAGAAGACGGAAGAAGGCGTAGTGCTCTTCAACGACGTCAACTTCAACGTAGAGAAAGGCGACAAAATCGTATTCCTCTCACGCAACCCGCGTGCCATGACCGCCTTCTTCGAAATCATCAACGGAAACATGAAGCCGGATGCCGGAACCTTCAACTGGGGTGTGACCATCACCACCGCTTATCTTCCCTTGGACAACACCGACTTCTTCAACACCGACCTCAACCTCGTAGACTGGCTCAGCCAGTTCGGCGAAGGCAACGAAGTGTATATGAAAGGCTTCCTCGGCCGTATGCTGTTCTCCGGCGAAGAAGTGCTGAAGAAAGTAAGCGTGCTCTCCGGTGGCGAGAAGATGCGTTGTATGATTGCCCGCATGCAGCTCCGCAACGCCAACTGTCTGATTCTGGATACTCCTACCAACCACTTGGACTTGGAATCTATCCAGGCATTCAACAACAACCTGAAGACGTACAAGGGGAATATCCTTTTCTCTTCCCATGACCACGAATTTATCCAGACCGTTGCCAACCGCATCATCGAACTGACTCCGAACGGCATCATCGACAAAATGATGGAATATGACGAATATATCACATCCGACCACATCAAGGAACTGAGAGCGAAAATGTACGGTGATAAATAATCACGCCAGCGCTTAGCCATAGCCATAAAACTAAGGCGCGGATTACGTGGATAACACGGCTTTTATCAATCACAAATGATTGGCTGCCGTGAAATCCGCGTAATCCGCGCCTGATTTTTTATTTAGCAATCCGTGCCTGATTTTTATTGATAAGCCCCACTCACACATTTCGTGTGATAAGTTTCCCTATACTTCTCGTGTGATAAGTCTCCCTATACCTCTACTTCTTCCGTCAGCGCCAGTTCCCAACTGCGCCACACAACAGTTATCAGTTTCAGTCCTCCTTTCTCACGGGCTTCCGCCACACATTCATCCCCGCTGTAACGAATCAACTGCTCCCGCGCATCATCGGCAAGCATCCTAATCTCCTTTTCCGACGCACCGGCTTTCGCATACTTCACTTCCAGCAGATAAGTGTACGGCGGCATTACGGGTACTACCGGACTGGGTTTAAAGAAGAAATCGGCAAACCCTTTGTTCATCTCATATTTCGGATACAGTTGATAATAGCGGAACATACTCAGATAGGCGAGAAGAAAGCCCTTGATATGTGCTTCTCCTTCTATATACTCGCGTATGCGGCTCTGTTCGCGGATAGCTCCGGCAACAAATTCGAACAACGGCTTCCAATCTCCCTTGAAAGACATATTCTCAAACAAGGTGAACAGCCGGTTCACGTCGAGCTTGAAGACATCATGGCGGGCATATCCCTGAATCAGAAAATTGAATAACTGTTCGCGAACCACCAGATTGGGAACGTGCAGGATGGGACGTCCCATCATATCCACGCCTTTGATAGAAAGCAGTCCGAAATAGAACAGCAGGGATTTGAAGTTGCTCACGTCCGTCATTTCCAATGCAGAGAAATGAGTGACGATATCAGTCACTATCTCTCCCTTTTCCGCAATCTCTTTGATGACGGAGAAATTTTCTCCCAGTCCGTGGTCAAGGCGGAAAAGGTAGGACAGTTTATTAAAGTCCGTACGGATGTTGGGGTCTACAATCGTGTCCGGTTTAACTCCGTGCAATATCAACGACTTCATACAGTAAAGCACCATGTCCGAGTTGAACATGCAATCCGCTAATTTATTTTCACTAAAGCAATAATTGTAATAATTGGGTTTCATCATAGTCACCACGTCGTCTACCGACAAAGGCAAAGCCCCTTGCTCTGTGTAATACGTCAGCATCTCGCGTAGTTCCTTCTCGCTGAAACCAACAAGGTCGTTAAACCAAGGATCGGTAGTGATATTCGTGCCGATGTTGAATCCGCTTGTCACGTCGTCCATCGTCACCGGGCTTACTCCCGTGATGAACAAACGGTTGACGGCAGAACCCATTCCCGTCGTGGCAGCTTTGATTACATTAAAGAATCTCCGGATATATCCTTCGCCATGCGTTGCTTTCCGGTAAAGGTCCGTGCCGTAAGTTGAAAGAATAGTATTCGTAAAATTATCATATTCATCAATCAGGAGATAAATCTTGATGTCTCCCTTGAGAGTAGCGTACGAATTGAGGGCGGACAGCAATGCTCCCGGTTCTTCGAGCGTCTCTGCATTCAGCACATCCCAGATTTCCTTTCCCAATATATGTTCGTACTTTTGCAGAAAATGTCTGAGTTTCCCGCAGCAATGCAACCGGAAAGATTCTTCCACCTCATTGATATTCGAGCTCACCTCAGAGAAATTGAATCTCATGATGAGAAACTGGTTATGTATCGGCGTAGGATGCTGCCCGATATACAGATTACCGAACAATTCGTTGAACTGGTCGGCATACCGGACATCATAATAGGCTTCCAACATAGCCAGCGTGAGGCTTTTCCCGAAACGTCGGGGACGAATCAGAAACAGGTAAGACGGCTGCATTTCTATCTTTTCGATAAACATCGTCTTATCCACATAGTAATAGTTTTCTTTTTGGATGCGTCCGAAATCCGTCAATCCGTATGGTATTTGCTTCATCATATTGCGATTCCTTTCTTTATTCATCGTTCATATCGAAGCAAATATACGGAAAAACGGATGAATGTGATTGTTTTTGCGTCACTTATTTATCCGTTCATCCGCCATTTCGTGAAAAACTGCCGTCTTATGCGAAAATTACAGTTCCAACCCCTTCTGAACCGGCAGTTGCGGGCGTATTGAATTTTCCGTGCGTTCTTCCTGTGAATATTCCACTACCCAATATTCCGTCACTCCGTCTTTGGTTTGTCTTGTCCGGAATTTATTGCCGTTGAGTACGGCGACGAGCATTTGCTGTGTTTGCCGGTTTGACTGGATGCGTCCGTTCAGGCTTATTATTGATAGTAGAGAGGATGCGGAATACCATTTAGCGTTAATATCCTTCCCTTTCGCCGCACGGAAATAGAAGAACAGATTCTCTTCAACCGGTTCTTTCAGACGGAAATTCTCGTTTCTGCTATTCAGGCTCGTAATCTCGTCCCCTTCGTACCAGTATTGGAAACCTTGCCGGTAAAGGGCCAAAGCCTGTGAATAAATCCCCTGGTGATTGACCGGACTGCTATAGTCGATACTGTTGACGATACTCAGCAGGATACGGCGGCTTTCGCCAAACTCCTGCACACAGTACGGATTGTTGGTACTTGCCACGAACGACGCGTGGCGGATAAACGTACTCGATTGTAAATCGTACACTTTGCGCTCGGTTATCTTGTCCTGCACGATGATACGTTTCAAGTCTGCCAATTGGTTGGCGAGTATTCCGTCAAACTCTTCCAGGTTGATAATGAGGCAAGTGGACAACATCAGCATATGGTCTTTGTTGTCCGGATTGATTCTACCGTTGCGGTAATACGTGCGCAGCTCGGGCGGCAACAAATTACGGATGAAAGTACTTTTTCCTACCCCTTGCTTACTGTGAAATACCAGCATTTCCTGATTCTGCACTTCATCATCCAGCGCACATGCCACCAGTCCCACCAGCCATCGGCGGAAGCTGCTTTCCCAGAACGGCTGGTCTTCGGCTTGCACCCTGGCGGCGAGTTGCCCGATGTAATCCGTCACACCGTCCCAAGGGGGCAGGGAAGAGAAGTAGTCGGCAAACGGATTGACATCAGGCGTGAGGCTTGAGTCAATCACAGCTTTCAGCATCGGCAACGAGCAGTAGACAGACGACAATTGCAGATGCGTGTAGATGGAATTGAAGTCCTTGCCACGCATCGCCACGAAGGGAAGGGGAGCGGCTGAGCCGGCAAAAGGACGGAATTCCACACTGTCCAGAATCGTGTTGCGACGGAATTCGTAATGTTCCCGCAGGAAATCGACCACTTTCTGCACGAGCGGCTTCTTTTGTTCCTCTTCGTTGGCGTCAGTCTTGCTGGTGTAGAGATAGGAGTTGCGCAGCGGAGATTCAGCGTCAAAATCCGGCTCACTGCCGAAATCGTGCAGCGTCATGCGTACGGCATCTTCTTCGGCGATGTGGCGGGTGTAGCATTGGTTGCCCAGGCAGTAGATGAAACAGTCACGGCTGTTGCGTTCAAAGTGGAACTTCCGTTTCGTATATTCCACCGCTTTCCGGAATTCCATTTGTGACACGGGGTCAATGTCGGAAATATCCGGGCGGTTTGCGTCGTTCGTGCCGGGGAGGCTTGCGTCTTCCGGAGTTTTCCGCAGCGCCTTTTTCCGCTTTGAGGGGGTTGATTCTTCCGGCAATGGCAGTTGGACAGTGACGTTTAGCGCGGTGACGTCTGCCAAACGTTCTTCGGAAAAGAACACATCCGGGTCATAAGTGGCATACATGCCTCGGCTCAGGTCGCTGCCGCTGGGGTCTACTTTGCTGTCCAGCAGCCGGGCGTAGTAGCGGGAAGTCAGTTCAAACATTCGTTTGTGATAATGTTCCAGTTCGGCATATGTCACTGTATCCTTTGCCTCGAGTTCCGCACGCAGGCGCACCGCCTCTTCTGTTTTCAGGTAGACGAGCAGTTTCAGCCCGTGGCGGCGCGGACTAAGCGCGCAGCCTATCGTAGCGGAATCGTTCTCGGCAAGAAGGCGTAGGCGGGGAATGTCTTCCGCCGGCATTTCGTCGAAGTCCAGTACCGGCAGGTCGTTGTAAGCCGAAAGGCTGTGGGGTAGACGGCAGGCAGAGTAATTGGCAGTCAGGGTGAAGTAAGGCAATTGGCGTTTTATGCTGTCGGCTTTCGCCAAATTGCCTTCGCTGAGAGCTGTCTCTATTTGTTCGATTTTCTGATGATACATACTACTGCCTATCTGTTCAAAGAATTTGCAGAGTTCAACCTGTCCGATAACTTTGGAATACCCGCGATAGCAGGTTACATAAAATTGATTCATAATGATAATTAATTAATGAGTTATAAAATTCTTTTTATTAACATGTGTCTGTTGCAGAAAAAAGGAAAGTACGTCGTGTGACTTTGGATTTTAGATGTAGCAGCATTTGTTTTCGCCGGTAAAGATACAGCCTCTTTTTGGAGCGGAAAAATACATTTTCCATCCCGAAAAGAGGCTATAAATTGTAGTGTGGAGTAAATAGAGTTTTCTTATTCTCCATAAAGAGTTATGCGCAGTTTCTGTACACATCTACTAAGCTGAGATTCTGACAGATACCCCTCTTTGGCATTTGATATGCGGAAGTCAGCCATCTGCATAGCCATTTGGGCGATGGTGCGCGGGTGAGTTTTTTCCGACAGGAGTGTGTTGTCGTCGAAGAACTTCACGAATGGTGTAAGATATTCGTTTCGTTCGTTCGGGAAAACTTCTTTTTTGTGCTTTCTGAAGTACTTCAGCAGTCTTATGCCGGCTTTTTCCGACTCGGGCAAATCGCTCTTGTTGTAGAGATCCAACTGCTGGACGTGTTCGTTTGTTACTTGAAATTCAAACACAAAAATGTTTCTTTTTCCATAATTTGAATTGTTTTTATGAATTAATAATTATTTATAAAAAGACGCAAATATAGTACTTCCTCTCTGTTGAATAAAGATTTTTTAGGAAAAAACTTATTGAAGCCGTGTTTCCCGATATTTTTCTGTATTTTTCTTCTTATTATATATGTTCTTTATACAAAGCGCACGCACATTAAAACTAGAGGTGGTATCACCACCACCAGATTCTAATGTATGCGTGCGCTAATAAAAAAAGAACATATTCCGTACGCGTGCGGATGCGTACATTATTATATAAGAAAAGCTATAGTCAGCTTATTTTAGATTGCCATGTATGGGCTGGAATATCATTATAGCAAATCTTTTTTTCATTATAGCTAATTTCGATTTCATTATAGCTAATTTCATTTTCATTATAACCGATTTTTTTTCATTATGGTCCATCAAAATCCACTATAAAGAGATTCACGGCTCATCCAGATACTTCACGATGAGCCGCACTTGCCTTGCGCTGTAAGCGTGGTCATTCTTACCTTCGCCGCCGCTATACATTGCGTCATACAGTTCCTTGTTATTTCTGATCCACTCCCTCATTTTCCGCATGGCATACACCAACGGTACATAAGGATTGTATAGATGTGCCAGTTCCGACTTCAAATACGGTCGTATGACAAACGGCTCTTCTGCCGGTTCTTCCTTTTCTGCTTTCATATCTTCGGAAAATTGATTTTATCGTATTCCAAATATACGAAAAATCCCCCGGACAGCCAACAGTATAAGTAAAATAAAATCAATCCGAATTAAAGTAAATACACTCTGAATGAAACTGAATCAAAGTAAGACAAACGGAGACAAAGTACGTCATTTCACCCCACTGTGATATAGTACCTTTGAGGTATCGAAAGAGAAAGAAACAGAGCTCGTTCATCTCTCCCGATACCCATTGCGACAACCGCAATCTGTAACATTTATTTTTCAATTTTTAATTCTCAATTTTTAATTTAAAAAATTTATCATGGCAATACCATTTAAAAGAATGGGTCGTAAAGACCCGAGAAAGGTTGACGGGGTGGTGAAGTTTCACCCGCAACTTGTGACGCAGGGACAGAGTGTAGACCTGGATAAACTCGCTTACACCATGAAGGACAAAAGTTCCTTGTCGCTGGGCGATATCCAGAGTGTGTTGACCAATCTTGTAGAAGCGATGCGTGCGGCACTGTTCGACGGCAAGTCCGTCAATATTCGTGATTTCGGTGTATTCAGCCTTTCCGCCACCACATTGGGAGCGGACACGAAGGACAAGTGCACGATGAAGAATATCAAGGCCGTGAATATCAACTTCCGTCCTTCGAGCAGTGTCCGTCCCAACTTGGCATCTACCCGTGCCGATGAGAAAATCGAGTTTCTCGACCTCGACGCGCCCAAGAAAAAGAAAACCGAGGGTGAGGGCAACCCCGACGACGGTGGCAGTGAGAATCCCGGTGGCGGCGGAGACGATGGCGGTGAAACTCCCGATCCGGATCCGGCAGCATAAGTAATTGCCGACTGGCAGTAGACAATTGACATTTAGTTATGCTATGAGAAAGATTGATTTGATTGTGATTCACTGTTCCGCCACGCGCGAGGACCGTTCGCTTACCCCGGATGACTTGGAAACGATGCACCGCCGCCGCGGATTCAACGGCACGGGCTATCACTACTACATCCGCAAGGACGGGACAGTCCACCTCACCCGTCCGGTAGACCGCATCGGGGCACACGCCCGAGGTTTCAATGCTCACTCGATAGGCATCTGCTACGAAGGTGGCCTGGACTGCCGGGGATGTCCGGCGGACACGCGGACACCGGAACAGCGGGCATCGCTCAAACTTTTGGCGCATCAGTTGGGAGAACGTTTTCCCGGCTGCCGCGTGTGCGGCCATCGCGACTTCTCGCCCGACCGCAACGGAAACGGGGAAATCGAACCGGAAGAGTGGATCAAGGCGTGCCCGTGCTTTGAGGTGAAAGACGAGTTTTCAGGAAAAGAGTAACTAAGGGAAAAAGTAACCAAAGAAAAAAGGTAACAAAGAAAAGGGTAACAAAGAACAAGAGTAACTAATCATTTAAAGAGTCGGAAAGGAGGTGTGTAAAATTATGGCAATGAAAAGTTCCCTTTGGGATACTATTTTGAAGGTAGTCATCGCGGTGGCTTCGGCAGTGCTCGGTGCGCTGGGCGGTAATGCGATGAATCTGTAAAAAGAAAAGATGTAACAGATTAATAAAAGTGATATTCTCACCGTATGGATATGCGCGCTATCCTTAATGGTGGGAATATTATCAGTTCATTTAAAATTCAAATACTATTTAACTGTATGAATAAAAGACTTCTTTTAGCTTTCGTTCTTTTGGTAAGTATGAATCTGAGCAGCATGGCACAGCTATTACCTATTAAGAATGTTCCCAGTCCGGAAATTACGAGTTTGGGCGAATATGGGACAGTTCCGGTCAGTCTATATACTGGTATTCCTGACATATCAATACCGCTTTATGAGTTGAAGGCAGGTGCCTTTACACTGCCTCTCTCGACCAGTTACCACTTGGCATCCGTGAAGCCGAATGTACAGCCGGGATGTTTGGGCTTAGGGTGGAGCCTGCAAGCGGGTGGATATATCACTCGTGCCGTTCACGGACTCTACGATGAAAAATGTGAATCTAACGGATACGCTTCCGGTTACTATGTTCATGCTTCCCAACTTCAAAACATGAATAATGCGCAATTCGTGGAGGCTACAAAACATATTGAGGGTGAAAGTGGCGATTATTATGAATTGTCCGCCGATGAATTCTCATTTAGTTTTTGCGGTTACTCCGGCAACTTTTATTACAAAGGAAACGGGCAGTGGTATGTCGTTTCGGATCAGGATATTAAAGTGGAGTTTAATCCGGCTAATGGCGAGGGGTTTATAAATTCTGAGCAGTTGAACAGCAGGATTCCGCTTAGTGGATGGGGAGTTCGATCGTACAACAATCGTTTTTTCAACAAGTTTACTTTAGTAACACCTGATGGGTGTAGATATGAGTTCGGTGGTTTGCAAGCGACCGAATATAGTGTGCCCTATTACTCTCGAAAGGATGGCGAATTGATTCCTACTTCCTGGAAGTTGTCTAAAATAACGACTGTAGACAAACGGGTTGTGGAGTTCAGCTATGATACTTCCCAGGTGATGTGTGACTTAAAATATGTCCCTCAGTGTAAAACGGTGACAGGTATACCCTGTACTCCACAAAATCCTCAAACCGGTCAGGCGGGGATGACGGGGTATTTGATTTTTCCGGCAACTATCAAGACTATAAAAACCTCCGATGAGACTTTAGAGTTTAATTACTACAATGACTATGGCTATTCTAGTTCTTTTGTCGACACCTATCTGGCATGGGGACGAAAAAACGCCTATGGACGGAAAGATATATACTCTTTCATGGAAGATCCTGCTGAGCAGTTTCATGTGTTTTTGGGTAACGGCATCGACACGTCTTCCGATTATATGTTGCGGGAAACGATTAAATCGAAACTGAGAAATCTGGTATTGCACTCTATCTACATAAAAGGAAACGCGAACCATCCTTTGAAGACTATTTATTTTGATTATGTCTACAACGAGAGAAGAAAATTGTCATTGATAACCGAACGTCCCGGCAATCCGGCAATTATTCCCATATATATACATCATCCGCATGGATATTTCTTCCTGTCGCACTATGAGGTGCCTCAATCTCCTACGGAAGGAAGTATTCAGGAATATCACTTCAATTATAATAAATCGCACCCTATGCCTTTTGATTTTGTGAGGGCGAAAACGGATTCATGGGGGTATTTTTCCGGAGGAACGGTGAGTTTCTCGTCCACACCTTCGTTTAAGGTGAAGCAGCCTTCGTTGACGTATACTCAAGCCGAAGTGCTGGAGGAGATTATCTACCCCACTGGTGGCAAAAGTCGGTTTGAGTATGAGCTGAACCGTTATTCTAAAGTTGTAAATCCATCACATACTGACCTGGACGTGCGGAGCGGAGATTCGGGCGGTTTGCGAATAAAGAAAATGAGCTTTCTCAATCAGGCAGACAGCCTGCTAGGAATAAAACGCTATTATTATTCGGAACAGAGAGAGACGACGGAAAAGAGCAGCGGGATTGCGAAAACAAAGCCATTGCACGAAATCATTTATTACGCGGATGGCGGCATGAATCTTATATTGAAATCCGAAGGAGGATTTTTTGCAGAAGTCACCAACCTGAATTCTCCTGATGTGGGATATTCGTGCGTGATTGAGGAGGATATTGACGGGCACGGGCAGTCGCAAGGATATGTCAAACATCACTTTTCCAACTATGGCGAGGATATATACGGAATGACTCATTATGATGAACCGGCTGTTTATTCCATGCTGGTGGGGGAAGGGAGTACAAAACCATTCACAAGTCGCTCAATGGAAAGGGGGAAGCTTCTTTCTAAGGAATATTATGATGAAGACAATCAGTTGAAGAAAAAGGTGAATTATAAATATAAGGAAGTGGCGCCGGGAGCATTTGTCACCGCACATCAGAACCTTCTTATTTTCTGTTCAGACTTTAATGATTACACATGCGCGAAAGTGGGAACGCTTACCAAGACGTATACTCATGCCTGTCTGGTCGATTCGACAACAGAAGTTGCGTATGTAGCTCCTGCCGGCAAGAAAATCGTACAATATCAGGCGCATGAGTACGGCAGCCATAAATTATTGAGCAGAGTATTGAGCCGAACCAGTGACGGGAAGGATGTCAGTACTGATTATTCTTATGCCGCTGATGAGCCGGGGAATAGCTGGATGAAGATGAGTAATGTCCTGACACCTGTTTCGCGAAAAATGGTGAGAACGGGGACACAGTTGCAAGGAGAGGAGTATTTATACGGACAATCGGACGGTGTTCCCTATGTACAAATGATGTACAAAACGAATAATAATCATAAACAAAGGATGTATTTGGTTTCCCGCGTTGATAAATATGGCAATCCGATACAAATAGAAGAACAGGGTGTGCCGGTCGTATTGATTTGGGGAGCTGAGGGGCAACGAATCATAGCACGCATAGAGAACGCTACTTATCGTGACGTGGCGGACAGAATGTCTGTTTCACCCGAAAGTTTCTCTTCAACCCGATTGGATAAAATCAATTATGAAGTATTGGAAGGTATCAGACACTTGCTACCGGAATCTCATTTCTATATTTATAAGTATACATCAGACATGCGCCTCGAATCCGACACTTCTCCGAACGGATTGACCACTTTCTATAAATATGACTATTTGGGTAAACTCAGAGAGAGCTATTTAATGGAGAATAATATAAAAAAGATATTGAATATATACGATTATCACTTTTACAACAGTGATAAGGAGACTGGTAGTGATGGAGGTGAAACGATAATAAATGGAGATGCATTATGAAAAGAAACAGATTATTTGCTATTTTATTTCTGATAGTGGGAGTTGCTTTGAATCTTTCTGCCCAATCAATTCATCCGAACGACGATAAACCGTCAATGATGTTTATAATTCCGCTTTCTGACAATGAACCCAGGCATGCAAAATTGTCTGATATAGACGGTCAGTCTAATCCTGCATTCGAACCTCACGAAGGACTTTATTTTCGGATAAGTGAATCAATGAACGTTTCTATGAGATTTTCAAATATGACGCTCAAAGGTACAGGAATGTATTATCCATATTTTAGAATAAACATATCGCTGATTTCGTGGGATCCTGATTCGTTTGCACTGCGGGATATATGCACGGAAAAGGTTGCTATAGGTTCATTGTCTTCTTTTTCGTATAATGACAGTGTTCTCCTTTCACCCGGAATATACAAACTCCAGCTATCTGTCGTCGGAACGCCTGTGGAGTCGGATTCTACTTCAACTTCGTGTCCCGTTCTTCCGGGAGACGCAATAGGCGTGTACCCTCCGGTGAAAGCTAGCTCGGCTGTGGCATTATTACCCGATGGAGTTACACCTGCCGTCCATCAACACACATTGTCCGTTGATTTGTGTGCGCATAAACTTGTGTTTGAGGGAGAAAAAGAACCCGATATTCCTCATCCTGACTCTCAACCTTTGCATTCCTTGAATTTCTTTCCGGGGAAAAATATGGTGAGTGTTTTTAAAAGTCGTGATGGAAGTAAATCTAATGGTTCGTTAAGTATAAGCTATTATGATGATATGGGTCGTTTGGATCAGACTGTGCGACAGAAATTTACCCCTCAGATGAAAGACCTCGTCACATGGCAGGAGTATGATTCATGGGGGCGTAAGAGTAACACGTGGCTGCCGGTTCCTGTTATGCAAGGCAGCGGGATGTCTGTCTTGAGCAGTGTGTATAAAGAACAGGCTCTGAAAACTTATGGAGGAGATACGCACACGTATACATCATACAGGTATGAAGCTTCTCCTTTGGAGAAGGTAGTCGGACAGTGCGGCCCCGGTCACGCATGGCATGAACATGGACGAATGATGAAGACTGCGGATTTTACAAATGTGGCGGGCGATGATGTGTTGGATTGTTATAGTTTTCAAATTTTGGAAGGAGCAGGAGATGCTTTGTCGATTTTGGTGGGCAGAAGTTATCCGGATGGTAGTTTGTCGGTCGCCCGGACAGAAGATGAAGGCGGTAAAATCGTGTTTGAGTTTAAGGATAAATCCGGTAAGGTGGTATTGTTGCGGCAAGTGGATTCCGTTACAGGCAGTAAACTGGTGCTCGATACTTATTACGTATATGATGATTTGGGTCAACTTAGGGCTGTTCTTCCGCCTGCATTGTCCGCGCATCTTTCTGTGGGCGCGGTTGAGCCCCATTTACTCGAACAATATGCTTATGTGTATAAATATGATGCTGCGGGCAATCTTTCCGCCAAGAAGTTACCGGGTATTGATTGGAACTATTACGCTTATGACCGGGATAACAGAATGATTCTCAGTCAGACCGGCATGGAAAGGGCAAAAGGGGAATGTGAGTTTTATATTTCCGACTCTTTCGGGCGTGTGTGCCTGCAAGGTGTTTGTAGAAATAAAGTATATCCATTTGAGGGGAAGTATTTGGGTAGTAGGATTACCGGCAAGTACTCGGGGGGACCGGAGTATGCAGGTTATACATTGGTTCATAGCGGTCCGGCACAACTGATTCTTGACAATCCGGAAATTCGAACGGTGAATTATTATGATAATTATAATTTTATGGATGATGAACGGTTCAGACCGGATTCCCTGTTCGCCTATACTCCAAGAACAGGCTTTCGCGAAAAGTGTACTAATCCCAAAGGATTTCTGACCGGAACGTTGACCTTGCATCTTCCCTCATCCGGTGAAACTTCCTTTCCCGATTATCAGAGGTCAGTGATGTATTATGATGAGCACGGTCGGAAGATTCAAACTGTATCGGATCATCATTTGAATGGAAGCAACCGTGATTTTTATAATTATAATTCTTTTACCGGAAGCCTGATAAGCCATTTGCACGAACATACACGTTTCGCTGCTCCTGTTTTGAGTGAATTGTATACGTATACCTATGATTCCGGCGAACGACTGACAGAAGTATTTCATAAGCTGAATAACAAACCGGAAGTTTTATTATCGAGCAATGAGTATAATGAATTGGGGCAGCTATGTACACAATCCCTTCATAATAGCTTGCTTCACACTGCTTATGAATATAATGTACGGGGTTGGTTGTCTCAAATTGAAAATCCTTTGTTTCATCAGAACATTCATTATACGGATGGTGTGGGAGTTCCTTGCTATGACGGTAATATCAGCAGTATGACGTGGTCTGCCGATTCTTCGGGCTTACGTGGATACCGTTTCTTCTACGATGGATTTTCACGCTTGACAGATGCTGCCTACGGTGAGGGAAGTTTTTTGAATGAGAACCCGAATCGTTTTAGTGAGCGTGTGACATCGTATGACAAGATGGGAAATATTCTAGCCCTGAAACGATACGGGCAGACTGCCTCTTCTGTATATGGCTTGATTGACGACTTGTCTTTGTCTTATGATGGTAATCAATTGAAGGCAGTAAATGACAACTCCATAAACTCGGTTTATGCTGATGGTTTCGAATTCAAGGACGGAGCAAAACAGGATACAGAGTATTTTTATGACACAAATGGAAATTTAATTAAAGATTCGAACAAGAATATTGCCGAAATTCAATATAATTACTTAAATTTACCGAACCGTATAGAGTTCGAAGATGGTAGCTCTATTTCTTACCTTTATGATGCGGCAGGCACCAAACTGCGTGTTGTTCATAGTATCGCAGGAAATACAACTACTACCGATTATTGCGGTAATGTGATCTATGAAAATGGAATCCCCAAGACTTTATTGACAGATGCCGGATTTGTATCTTTGAGTGATAGTAAGTATCATTATTATTTGCAGGATCATCAAGGTAACAACCGTGTAGTGGCAGACCAAAACGGGAATGTTGAGGAAGTAAACCATTACTATCCGTTTGGTGGTACGTTTGCTTCGACTTCGTCTGTTCAGGATTACAAGTATAACGGGAAGGAGCTGGATAGAAAAGGCGGTCTGGATTGGTATGATTACGGGGCTAGACGTTATGATGCGGCATTGGGCAGATGGAATGCGGTGGATCCGATGGCGGAAAAATATTATGGTTGGAGTCCGTATAATTATTGTTTGAATAATCCAATACGAAAAATAGACCCTACAGGTATGGTTCCGAGAGATTTTAGAATTGATACTAATGGAAATATTAGACCAGTTGGTCAATCTGACGACAAACCAGATCGATTGATTGGAACAAATCAATCGACAGATAAAGATGAGAGCATAACGGTGAATGATAAAAGTATTCTTCCTGCTTTGGCAGGAAAAAGTAATATTGAAAATAGGGCTGCCCCTTTGGAGGGGAAAATTGTGAGAAAAGTAAGTAAAGGTAAATATAGTATTGAAGTTATTCCGACAATGAGACAAGGGCATGCGGCAACAACACGTTCGAAGGCAGATGCGAAGAATATATTTATTTTTGCATCAAAAACATCCGATGTTGAATGGAGTTTGTCTCACTATAAAAATGGGAATTCTGTAGTTGGTACTCTTCATGAGAATAGTCAAGCACCTCAATTCTCAGTTTTAGGAGAAGGTTATAAACTCGAGAATCAAGTTTATGATGCTCATAGCCATACAGGTACAAATCCTAATGTGGACTTTGTGCCATCAACACCTGATATTAACGCAGCAAGATGTTTAATTAAGGTAAGTCCTAATGCTAAAGTTGAAATATATGCACCTTGGAAGCCTGGCAATCAATGGATAAAATTAAATAGTTATGCGAAATAGAAAAGTAATTTATTTGTTAATTATATTAGCTTTTCCTGTTGTATATGGAATCAAGTTAATTATTTATGCAAAATCTCAACCTATTGCAGCTTCTGTGAATTTGCCTGAGTTGATTCGTAATGGGTATGACTTGGTAAATGACAGTTCTATTTTCTCTAAATTATGTATATCATTAAATGATTCTTTATTACTTCAGAAAAACAACTTGAAGATAGCGGTATTTACAGATGTTGATTTATCAAATAATACTATTGGTTGGTGTTTGTATTATAATGAGGCATCTGAACCGCTAAAGGTAGCTGATAGAAATTTTCTTTATATTGATTTATATAAAGGGGGGCATATACAAATGCAAAATGTCCCTGTTCAATTATCTGATATTCGGAGTTTAGCTATAGATTATATTTTTGACCCTGATAGTGCAAGTAGAAGCCGTATTTTCACAAAACGTACTATCAATCAGAAAGAGGAAATAGAAGTTGCAAGTGCTGGAGTATGTATGAAAGTACACATAAAAGAGAATGGTTTTTTCTCTGTTTCTGATTGGCGGGTCTTTTATGATTGTTTGCGTGAATTGATAAAGTTATTCGAAGATGAACGAAATAATGTGTCACTGAAAATATGGGATAAAGACTTTCATTCACTTCTGTTTCAGGAAAAAGAAAAGATTGTAGATCTTGCAGGTTATCGTATTAACATAGAATTTGAATAATGTCTTACCCTGACATAAATAAGTTAAATGTTTATATCAGGGTATCTTTATTTTTAAAAATAAACTTGCTTAGGTCTATTTATAGTTCAAGGACGGAGCAAAACAGGATACAGAGTACTTTTATGACACAAATGGAAATTTAATTAAAGATTCGAACAAGAATATTGCCGATATTCAATATAATTACTTAAATTTACCAAACCGTATAGAGTTCGAAGATGGCAGCTCTATTTCTTACCTTTATGATGCGACAGGCACCAAACTGCGTGTTGTTCATAGTATCGCAGGAAATACAACTACTACCGATTATTGCGGTAATGTGATCTATGAAAATGGAATCCCCAAGACTTTATTGACAGATGCCGGATTTGTATCTTTGAGTGATAGTAAGTATCATTATTATTTGCAGGATCATCAAGGTAACAACCGTGTAGTGGCAGACCAAAACGGGAATGTTGAGGAAGTAAACCATTACTATCCGTTTGGTGGTACGTTTGCTTCGACTTCGTCTGTTCAGGATTACAAGTATAACGGGAAGGAGCTGGATAGAAAAGGCGGTCTGGATTGGTATGATTACGGGGCTAGACGTTATGATGCGGCATTGGGAAGATGGCATGTGGTGGATCCGATGGCAGAAAAATTCTATAGGTGGAGTCCGTATAATTATTGCCTTAATAATCCATTCAGGCTCATTGATTCCAATGGAATGTGGCCGGGCGATCCTTTGTTGTCGCCTTTCAGTCGGTATGAGTATGGCAATAATGGGATAGTAAACTCATTGAAGTTTATTCATAACACGGTTGCTTCGGTTGTAAACACTCCTATTAACGTGATAAATGGGCTAGCGGATGAAACGCAGTACATTTATAACAATGGAATTGGCTCTTATCTTTCTGCCGGGACTCAAAACATAGGAGACGCCATTAGCTCGGAAGTTTCATATCGTGTAGATACACCTATATCTGAACAAGCTTCGGATACTTGGCAAGCGATGAAAGACCCGCAGAATTGGGAAAATGCAACAGCTACAGCGGCTCTGCTATTAAGTCCGATGAAGAAAACGTCCTCTGTTTTTGAACGTGGTGCTTCTGTAGCAGAGAAAGGAGTGGGAGCGGTAAAGGCAGAAGTTGCAGTACATGGGAATTCATTGAAAAGTCAGCGACCGACATGGGGATATAAGTTGTATTCTACTGATGGTACTTTCTTGAAGAATGGGATTACATCAAAAGAAATACCGCAAAAGAGATATACAAATTTATATATGGAAGATAAAAGGATGGAGCCTGTAGAACTTTTTCCTAACAGGCAAGCTGCCTGAGATTGGGAATATCAAGAGAACTTGATCAATAGAGGACCTTTAAATAAAAATATGCATTAATTATGGGAGATAATATTTTAGGATGCTTTATGAAAATTGGATTTGACCCCAATTTGAAAAGAGGCGAGGCCCATGAACTAGGAAATCAAGTTAGTTCCTATATTTGGGGAAGAAGCGGTATATGTGATAAGTTGAAAACTTTGAAAAGTAGTGATTATGGAGATGATTTGCAATTAGTCTTATTTGAGTTTCATGTTAAGCCTACTCCTGTGGAATTAGGGTATCTCAAAGAGATTGGATTTTATCACAAGAAAGATAAGTCAATTGGTATTCCAATCATCATCACCGATGAAAACTTTTTCAGTAAATCCGATGAAGAAAGGTATATGTTTCTAAAGGAAACTATTGTGCATAAGATGGATTTGCTTGAAGCTGTAATAAAGAGAAGGAAGTTGGATACTAACATGGAGAAACTTAAAGCTGATGTAGCAAATCTTACATTCTTTCTTTGATGTGATTACAGTTATTTTGTGGCTAGGAACTGATCTTATATCAGAGATGCAGGCGGGTGGAAACGGTAGAACTGTTGCGCATGAATTGGGACATACCGGAGGACTAGGACATCTGAATAATGAACCACAAGATAAGAATAATTTGATGATGCAGGCTTATTATGTTTGGCTATTCAAAGGTGATTACAATAAAGCTACTCAGCTAAATCATGATCAGATAAGAATGATTAGAGATAATTATATTCACAAACGCTTACACCAAGGTTCTCCCTTACAAAGGAATTGGTGGGGTAAAAAACAATTGAGGTGATGAAAAAGATTCTGATTTTTATTACTGTACTATTGCTACTATCATGTTGTGCACATGAAGAAAAAGATGTATTTTCTATTTATATAAATTGTGTAAATAGAAAACCTAATGATCGTAATGGTGAAGATTACATTAAATTGTGGGTCAATGATACCCTGTTATTTAGTGATACTTATTATACTAATTGCGTAGAAAGTACTATGACTAACATGATGGATGCTGTAAGAGGTATGCATCTCGCTGACATTGAAAAAATGAATAGAGATAGTCTAAAAATCAGAATCCGTGCCATATCTTTAGATTCCATATTGTTTGGAAATAAGCGCGTAGTGGATTCTACCTTTTTTTACCGAATTGACAGTATTCCAGGAATGGTAATCGTAGACTCGAGAATGTGTCCAGAGGGTGAAAGAACTTTCTTTCGTCTTTTAGACCCTGATAAAAACTTTTTTTGTTGGTATATTGAAGATTTGGTCGTGGGAGGGAGTTAGAAAACGTAAATTATCCAGTAGTTTACTCTGATAAAGATTGACTGTCATAAAACAATATGGATAAAATAGCTGCTTTGGCATGTCTTACCCTAATATAAATTGATTAAAAACCATTTTATATTAGGGTAATTCTTTTATGATGCCAACAGTAATTAAAGATTTAAATAAGAATATTGCCGATATTCAATATAATTACCTAAATTTACCGAACCGTATAGAGTTCGAAGATGGCAGCTCTATTTCTTACCTTTATGATGCGGCAGGCACCCAACTGCGTGTTGTTCATAGTATCGCAGGAAATACAACTACTACCGATTATTGCGGTAATGTGATCTATGAAAATGGAATCCCCAAGACTTTATTGACAGATGCCGGATTTGTATCTTTGAGTGATAGTAAGTATCATTATTATTTGCAGGATCATCAAGGTAACAACCGTGTAGTGGCAGACCAAAACGGGAATGTTGAGGAAGTAAACCATTACTATCCGTTTGGTGGTACGTTTGCTTCGACTTCATCTGTTCAGGATTACAAGTATAACGGGAAGGAGCTGGATAGAAAAGGCGGTCTGGATTTGTATGATTACGGGGCTAGACGTTATGATGCGGCATTGGGACGCTGGTATGCGGCGGATCCGATGGTGGAGAAATATTATGGTTGGAGTCCGTATAATTATTGTGTGAACAATCCGATTAAATATATTGATCCTGATGGTCAGACTATTGTTATTTGGTATAAGAATAAAGTTGGAAGAGATTTATCATTTTCATATAGTGGTGGTAATGTAACTCATTCTAATCCGTTTGTTCAAGCTGTAATAATAGCATATCAATATAATAAAGCGAATGGTGCGAAAGCGGGTAATGGAGGCGGAGCTTCAACAGTGGCAATTGTGGAGAATACTGATATAAAAGTAAATGTGAGGGAAGCGACGCTGAGGGATGCATATAATCCGGATGCTGCACGTGGAAAAGGGAGTATTTATTGGAAAAGTGACTGGGGCTCGCAAAATGATAATGGAACGGTAAATTCTCCCGCTACCATATTCGATCATGAAGCCGATCATGCTTTGGAGCATAAAACAAATGCTCAAGAATATGATGTAAATAGGATGAAAGATAGTGATCCGCAATATGAGACAAAAGAAGAAAGACGAGTGATAACTGGTTCTGAACAGAAAACTTCGAGGGCTAATGGAGAAACTCGTCCAGGACAAGTTACAAGAAGAAACCATGGTGGAAAAATTGTAATAACGAAAGGTGTTACTTCGAATGTAATTGATAGACAAAAAACACAAGAATATGAAAAAAGAAAGAAATCTGTATGGACCTCGGGACAGTAAAAGAAGTTATTATTGTAGTTCATTGTTTTTACTATTATTATTTATGACATCATGTAATAGTAATAGGCTTCTAATTGATAGTAGTGAAGTGGAAAATGTAAACTTCTGGTTTATAGGAGATATAGATACAAATATTCCTATCCACGATTGTATAGACATTGTGCTTATGGAAGAGCAAAATCATAAAATAATAATTCGTGATAGGAAGGTTATTGAGCGATTTGTGGCTTTGGTCAATCAGTTAAGGCCGACTGATCCTGATTCAAATTATGATCTTAGAGTAAGTGCACTTATAAGATTAAAAACGATAAACGGTGAAAGGCGACCTGATATAAAAGTCTGTATTGGTGCTGGTGGATATGGAGTACTTTTAAATGATGTGTTGATGAAAGGAAATCCTAAAGAACTCCAGAAGTTTGTTCAAGAAGAATTATATGATTCTCTTACTCCGTATGAATGGTTACCTGATTTTATAAAAGGATATCTTAAGGATCATCCTGAAGAAAGGAGCAAATATTTGCCTGACGAATAAATAATTGATGAATATTTTACCCTGACATAAGTTACAAACTCTATGTCAGGGTAATTCTTTTCTATAATAAACCGAAAAGTATGCCATGAAATAGTTATATTTATATGAAAAGTGTATTTTATCAGTCTTAATATTATTCGAAAAGTGTATATTTGTGGCCTGATAAATTATAGAAAAGTGTAATATGCTATATCGTAAGATTGAAAGTTATATCGAGAACTATTTGCAGACGGACTCTAACAAAGTATTGATCGTCGATGGGGCACGGCAGATAGGTAAGTCTTTTATTATCCGTCATGCCGGACAGAAACTCTATAAGAACTATATAGAGGTAAACATGGAAGAGGATAAATTGGGAGATAGAATCTTTGCGGATGCCAAGACTGTGAATGATTTCTACCTGGCATTGAGTGTAGTGGCGGGTGACAGGATGAAAGAGCGTATGGATACGCTTGTTTTTATTGATGAGATTCAGGCTTATGACCATCTGCTCACCTTGTTGAAGTTCTTGAAGGCGGACAACCGATTTACCTATATAGCGAGTGGTTCATTATTAGGTGTAACATTGAAAAATACATCTTCTATTCCTTTAGGAAGTATTGAGATTAAACACATGTATCCTATGGATTTTGAGGAGTTTATCATTGCCAATGGTATAGGTGAACTTGCTATTTCCACTATGAGGACTCAGTTTCTGCAATGCCAGTCCTTACCTGATTCTCTACATGCTAAAATGCTCGACTTATTCAAGAAATATTTGATTGTAGGCGGATTGCCTGATGCTGTGAAGACATTTGTTGAAGAGAAGAATGTGATGGCTATCCGTAAAATACAGGAAGATATTCTCACCCTTTATGGCGTAGATGCTTCAAAGTATGAAAAAGACCATGCAAAATTGAAGATACAGCGTGTGTATAGCTTGGTTCCATCCAATTTGGAGAACAAGAAAAAACGTATGGTGGCAAAAGATATTGAAGGGAAGAAAGGTAAGCGAATGGCAGATTATGAGGAAGAATTTGATTATCTCATCTCTGCCGGAGTAGTTTTGGAAGTGAAAGCTATCAGTGCTCCCAGTTATCCCTTAGTGGAGAACTGTGGCAAGAACTTGCTCAAACTCTATTTGAATGATGTGGGGTTACTCACGGGTTTGTTCTTCAAGAATAATATACAGGCTATTATGCAGGACGTACAAAGCATAAATCTAGGTTCGGTTTATGAAACGGTTGTTGCTCAAGAGTTGCGTGCACATGGATTTAATTTGTATTACTATGATAATAAAAATAATGGAGAAGTCGATTTCTTGATAGATGATGCTGATAATCTTAGTGTGATACCTTTGGAAATCAAATCAGGCAAAGACTACACTGTTCATAGTGCGCTCACTAAGTTCTTGAAAGTAGAAACATATAACATTCACCAAGCGTTTGTCCTGTCTAATGAGCAGAAGGTTTATCAGAAAAGCGGAGTTACTTATATTCCTATTTATTATATTATGTTTTTTGAGCCTGATGATGCGGTAATTGGAACGTTTTAAAGAGATTATTTGCCCTGATATAGGCTGATTAAACTCAACCGATATCAGGGTAATTCTTTTCTTCTTATTTCTTATAAACCAACTTGCTCGGCACACCGTCTCCAAACAAACTATCGCCCAGCGTTGTAATCTTGTCTCCCGTAGCCAACACATAACGCAGATTATCGCATCCCATAAATGCCCCGAACTCAATAGCTGTCACACTAGCCGGCAGTTCCAAAGTACCGCACAGGCGACCGCAGTTGCTGAACACGCGCTGTCCGATAGACTTCAGATTATGAGGCAATTTCGTATTCAGCAGATACTTCTTTTGCGCGAAAGTAAAATCGGGGATAGCCGTTGTATTTGTTTTGGAAATATCGACCGATACCAGATTCGGCATATAATCGCGGATTAGTTTGAAATCGGCATTGTCCAGTTTACCTTCAACGGTCAGGAAGTTGATGTCGCGGGGTTGAAGACCTGCTTTCAGAATCTCTTCTTCCAGTTTGCCCATAAGTCCTACTTGCAAAGTAGCTTCTACCGGTTCACCTTCGATGAAAGCAAAGTTCTGCCATCTGTCCTTGTAGCGGTAAGCGTCGCTGCTGCCCAGCGGGACGAAGATAGCGGTAACGCTGTCTGCTAATGCTTCCGGCAACAGGTTGGGAGCTGTCTTTTTGCGAATCTGGCATATTTTCAGATTCTCGCAGCCTTTGAAAGCGGCGTCTTCGATATTCTTGGTCTTTTCGGAGAGGATTACTTTTTCTAAAGTTTGTTTGCCTTTGGTCACTCCGTCCACTACGTTGGAGAAGGCATAGGCAGGGATAAAGTTCGGCATATAAATGTAGAACTTGCCGTTGGGATAGGTTCCCGATTTCCCGCTGTACATCTTTATTTCGGCATTCGAAATATCCAGCACTTTCAGGTTATCGAACTCATCACGCAGGTGTCTGAAGTCTTCGGCGTTCAATTTCCCGGTCAGGGTGAGGTGGGTGACGGCATTTGCTTCGTCCTCAGTCATCATGGAAATCAGTGTTCCCGGTTTGCTCACATAATACGTTTTACTCACTTGCGCTGTAGCTCCTAATGAGTTGGCAGCCAATAAGAAGCTTATCAATAGTAGTTTAAATTTCATAATTTTGCGGATTTGTTCTGACAAATATAGGAAAAATAGAGATTACATGATGTTTTTTTATGTTTTATATCTAATTTTGTAGCCGGATTAACAAATTGTAAAAATGACGGCAGACAACATCGTAGAGAAGAAAGAGCCTAAGAGACTCCCTGTATGGGTATGCATCCCACTGTTTATTGTGGTGTTTTTGGTATTTATGGGATTGTATGGTATATTGGCTCAAGGGTTCTTGTCGTTGGTGCTTGGTGTGGAAGCACGTCATCCGGGGATGGTGGGATATATTCTGCTGGAAGGCAGTATGCTGCTGGCTGTTCTTACTGCTGCTGTCATTATGCTCCGGTTGGAGCGGCGTCCGTTCTCCGATTTGGGATTGTCCGTCAAGGGGCACGCCAAAGGGTTGTGGTATGGATTTCTGATAGCTGCTTTGCTGTATCTGGTAGGTTTCGGGTTGTCTCTGGTCATGGGAGAAGTGGAAGTGACCGGGTTTCAGTTCAAACCGTTGGATTTACTGGGGGCGTTGCTGTTTTTTCTGTTAGTCGCGCTGTTTGAAGAGATTCTGATGCGCGGGTATATTCTGGGGCATCTGCTGCATACCCGTTTAAATAAATTCCTGTCGCTGTTCATTTCGGCGGCGTTGTTCGCATTCCTGCATATCTTTAATCCGGAGATAGACTTCCTGCCGATGATAAATCTTGTGTTGGCAGGTATGTTGTTGGGGGCATCCTATTTATATACCCGGAATCTTTGTTTCCCCATCTCACTGCATCTTTTCTGGAACTGGATACAAGGCCCGATTTTGGGCTATCAAGTGAGCGGAAACGATTTCATGTCTACGATGCTGAAACTGCATATGCCCGAAGAAAATGTGCTGAATGGCGGAGCCTTCGGGTTTGAAGGCTCGCTCATTTGCACAGTACTTATGATTGTATTAACGATTCTGATAGTCTGGTGGGGAGAGAAGAGAGAGGCAATCAGTCTTGCGGTACCCCGATCATGCTGAGTTGAATCCGTTTCCGGTCGGTATCTACGTTCATCACTCTCACCATGACTTGCTGATGGATGGATACAACGTCCGTCGGGTCGGAGATGAAACGTTCGGCTAGCTGGGAGAGATGCACGAGCCCGTTCTCCTTGATTCCTATATCGACGAAAGCGCCGAAATTGGTGATATTGCCGACAATGCCCGGAAGAATCATGCCTTCGCGCAAATCGGCTATGGTGCGCACGTTCTTGTCAAATTCGAATACCTTGATAGCTTTACGCGGGTCACGTCCCGGTTTGTCAAGCTCTTGCAGGATATCCTGTAAGGTGGGCAGACCGACGGTGGGAGTGATATAGTCGGAGATGTTAATCTTCTGGCGAAGTTCCTTGCCGGCTATCAGTTCGTCGACAGTACATTTCAGGTCTTTTGCCATCTGCTCTACGATGTGGTAGCTTTCGGGATGCACGGCTGTGTTGTCCAGCGGGTTCTTTGCTCCGGGGATACGTAAGAATCCTGCACACTGCTCGAAGGCTTTTGCGCCCATGCGCGGGACTTTCATCAATTCCTTACGTGAGCCGAAGGCGCCGTTTTCTGCCCGGTAGTTGACGATGTTTTGCGCCAGTTGCGGGCCTAAACCGGAAATATAGGTCAGCAGATGGCTGCTTGCCGTGTTCAGGTTGACTCCGACGAGGTTCACGCAGTTCTCTACGGTCTGGTCGAGCGCTTTCTTCAGTTTCGCCTGGTCTACATCGTGCTGGTACTGACCGACTCCGATGGATTTTGGGTCTATTTTCACTAATTCCGCCAACGGGTCCATCAGTCGGCGTCCGATGGAAACAGCTCCTCTGACCGTCACGTCATATTCGGGAAATTCGTCGCGGGCGATTTTGGAAGCCGAATAGATGGAAGCTCCCTGCTCGCTGACTACAAATACGGGAATCTGGCGGTCGAAACTTTGGCGGCTGATGAAGTCTTCCGTTTCGCGGCTTGCCGTTCCGTTGCCGATAGAGATGGCTTCTATCTGATAGGCTTCGACCATCTTACGGAGTTTTGATGCCGCCTCACTGGTTTTGTTGACCGGCGGATGCGGGTAGATATTTTCGTTATGCAGCAGGTTTCCTTGTGCGTCGAGACAGACGACCTTGCATCCGGTACGGAATCCGGGGTCGATGGCGAGCACCCGTTTCTGCCCCAAGGGAGCTGCGAGAAGTAGTTGGCGAAGGTTCTCGGTAAATACGCGGATGGCTTCATCGTCCGCCTTCTCTTTCGATTGGGCGGCAAATTCTGTTTCGATGGAAGGTTTGAGCAGGCGTTTGTAAGCATCAATGGTGGCTTCGTTCACTTGCCGGCTACATTCGTTGTTGCCGCGTACGAACTGGCGTTCCAGGCGTTCGATGCATGCTTCGTCGTCCGGGGTGATGGAGACTTTCAGCAGTCCTTCCGATTCTGCCCGGCGGATGGCTAGCAGGCGGTGGGAAGTGCAGCGTTTCAGCGGTTCGGAGAAGTCGAAATAATCACGGTACTTGGCGGCTTCTTCCTCTTTGCCTTTCACTACTTTGGCGCTGATTTCAGCCTGGCGGCCGAATTGGTTACGCACGGCATTACGGGCGCGTTCGTCTTCGTTCACTTGTTCGGCGATGATGTCACGGGCTCCTTTCAGGGCGTCTTCCACGTCTTTCACGTCACCTTTCACAAAGGAAGCGGCACGGGCGTCGAGGTTGTTTTCCCTTTGCAACATCAGGATAGTGGCAAGCGGTTCCAGTCCTTTCTGGCGGGCTGCTTCGGCACGTGTCTTCCGTTTAGGTTTGTAGGGGAGATAGATGTCTTCCAGTTCCGTCGGATTCCAGGTGTCGTTGATACGTTTTTCCAGTTCGGCGGTCAGCTTTCCCTGTTCGGTGATGGTGCTGAGAATCGTCTCTTTCCGTTTGGATATGTCGCACAACTTATCGTGTTGCTCCTTGATTTGCTCTATTTGGACTTCATCCAGCCCGCCCGTAACTTCTTTACGGTAGCGGCTGATAAAAGGAATCGTAGCACCTTCACCCAAAAGGCGGAGTGTGCTGCTTATTTGTTTTTCCGGTATTCCCAGTAGTCCGGAAATCATTTTGTGAAATAATTCCATAAACAATTTTTTGAAAATGAATGAGCGACAAAAATACATATAAATCTCATAAACCCGACAAGTTTTATTATATTTGCGGTTTAAATAAATGAATTGACACATCAAAACTGCATTATTATGCTAAGATATTCCGGGCATCTTTTTATCTTTTTCATTTGGCTTCTACAGTCAATGGAAGTTTTTGCTGTCTCTAAAGATAAGAATCCGATTCTGATTATCTGTTCTTATAATCCGGCTGCGCACCAGACTTCGGTGACGATTTCAGATTATATGGAAGAGTATAAGAAGTTGGATGGAAAGCGGGATATTATCATCGAGAACATGAACTGCAAAAGTTTCTCCGAGTCTCCTTTGTGGAGCGATATGATGACGCAGATTCTTTCTAAATATAAGGGGGAGAGCCGTCCGGCTCAGATTATTTTGTTGGGACAGGAAGCATGGGCGGCTTATTTGTCGCAGAGGGATTCGATGCAGGTGAAAGTGCCTGTGATGTGTAGCCTGGTCAGCAGCAATGTGGTGATATTGCCGAAGGATGCGATGGCGGACCTCGATAGCTGGATGCCCGAATCGGTCGATATCTTTGACGACCATCTGAATATCCCCGAACTGAAATCGGGCTTTATCAACCATTATAATATAGAGGATAATATCCGCATGATTCAGGCGTTTTATCCGAAGACGAAGCATATCGCTTTTATCTCGGACAATACCTATGGCGGAGTGACCATGCAGGCATTGGTGCGAAGGGAGATGAAGAAATTCCCCGATCTGGACTTGATTCTGATGGACGGGCGGAAACATACGATTTATACTATTGTCGAGGAACTGAGGCATCTGCCGGAAAATACGGTGATTATGGTGGGAACTTGGCGGGTGGATATGAACGAGGGATATTTCATGCGGAACGCCACGTATGCGATGATGGAAGCGACTCCCACTATTCCGGCGTTTACGCCTTCATCGGTGAGTCTGGGGTATTGGGCTATCGGCGGCGTGTTGCCGGATTATCGGAAGGTGGGCAGAGAAATGGCGATGGAATCCGTCCGGCTGGATAATCAGGCGGGCGATGTGGAGAAACATCTGGAGATTATCGGTAGTAAGGCGGTGCTGGACAGCCGGAAGGTCAAAGAGTGGGGAGTGAATCCGAATGTGTTGCCTTTTGATGTGCAGCTTGTCAATCAGCCGGTTTCGTTTTATCAGCAATATATGTATCAGATATGGTCGGCGTGTGCTTTGTTTGTGATAGTGACGTTGGGGCTGTTTATTTCTCTTTTCTTTTATTTCCGCACCAAGCGTCTGAAAGATGAACTGTTGAAGTCGGAAAAGGATTTGCGCACAGCGAAGGACAGGGCGGAAGAGTCCAATCGCCTGAAGAGTGCTTTTCTGGCTAATATGAGCCATGAGATACGGACGCCGTTGAATTCGATTGTCGGATTCTCGGATGTGCTTGCCGTAGGCGACTGTACGGAAGAGGAGCAGCAGTCTTATTATCAGATTATCAAAACGAACTCGGACTTGCTGCTTCGTCTGATTAATGATATTCTCGACCTTTCACGCTTGGAAGCCAACCGGGTGACTTTGACTTGGGAAGAGTGCGACGTGGTGCAGTTGTGCAGGCAGGTTGTCGCTTCGGTCAGTTTCTCGCGGCAGTCGTCGGACAACCGGTTCCTGTTTACTTCGGAGGTTGAGACTTACCGAATGGTGACGGACATGCAGCGTATGCAGCAGGTGATAATCAACCTGATGTCCAATGCTGATAAGTTCACGAAAAAAGGAAAGATTACGTTGGACTTTTCGATAGATGAGGAGAAGCAAATGGCTGTTTTCTCAGTGACGGACACGGGATGCGGCATCCCGAAAGAGAAGCAGGGACTTGTGTTCGAGCGTTTTGAGAAACTGAATGAGTATGCCCAGGGAACAGGTCTGGGGTTGTCTATCTGCAAATTGATTGTTTATAAATGGAAGGGTGCTATATGGATTGATTCCGACTATACCGGTGGGGCTCGCTTCGTATTCTCGCATCCGTTAAAAATAGAAAAAGAATGAAACGGATTACATTGATTTATTTCTGGCTTCTATGCCTGGTGCTGTCGGTGGCAGCGCAGGAAAAAGTAGTGAAGCTGAAGATTGTAGAAACAAGCGACGTGCACGGCAATTATTATCCTTACAATTTTATCACCCGCCAGGAGTGGAAAGGTAGTCTGGCGCGCATCTACTCGTTTGTGCAGAAAGAGCGGCAGCAGTATAAGGACAACTTGATATTGTTGGATAACGGGGATATTCTGCAAGGGCAGCCTACCGCTTATTATTATAATTACATTGATACCGTGTCTCCGCATCTTTGCGCGGAAATGATGAATTATATGAAGTATGATGCCGGCAACATGGGTAACCATGATGTGGAAACGGGACGCGCGGTATTCGACCGTTGGATTGGTACTTGTGACTTTCCTGTATTGGGTGCCAATATCATGGATACTTCTACGGGTAAGACGCATCTTCCGCCTTATAAGGTGCTGGAACGTGACGGTGTGAAGATTGTTGTTCTTGGAATGATTACGCCCGCTATCCCGGCATGGCTTTCTGAAAATCTGTGGAAGGGGTTGCGTTTCGACGATATGGAAGAGACGGCACGCAAGTGGATGAAGATTATCCGTGAAACGGAAAAGCCGGACTTGGTAATCGGACTGTTCCATGCGGGACAGGAAGCGTTCAAGATGTCGGGAAAATATAATGAGAATGCATCCTTGAATGTGGCGAAGAATGTACCGGGTTTTGATATGGTGTTGATGGGACACGACCATGCCCGTGAATGTAAGAAAGTGGTGAATGTTGCCGGAGATTCGGTGCTGGTTATCGACCCGGCAAGCAATGGGGTTGTTTTGTCCAATATTGACGTAACTGTAAGGATGAAAGACGGCAAGGTAGTGGGCAAGGATATTCAGGGAGTACTGACGGCTACGAAGGATTATGGTGTCAGCGAGGACTTTATGAAGCGTTTCGCTCCGCAGTATGAGGCGGTGCAGAAGTTCGTTTCCAAGAAGATCGGCACGTTTACCGAGGATATTTCTACGCATCCTTCTTTCTTCGGCCCTTCTGCTTTTATCGACTTGATACATACGTTGCAGCTCGACATCACGGGGGCTGAGATTTCCTTTGCCGCTCCGCTTTCGTTCGACGCGGAGATAAAGAAGGGGGATGTGTACGTCAGCGATATGTTCAACTTATATAAGTATGAGAATATGTTGTATGTGATGACATTGTCGGGAAAGGAAATCAAGGACTTTCTGGAAATGTCGTATTATATGTGGACTAACCAAATGAAATCGCCGGACGACCATCTGCTCTGGTTCAAGGAGAAACGTCGTGAGGGTGCAGAGGACAGGGCTTCTTTCCAGAATTTCAGCTTTAACTTTGATTCGGCTTCGGGTATTATTTATACGGTAGATGTCACGAAACCGCAAGGGGAGAAGGTGACGATTGTCAGTATGGCGGATGGTTCTCCTTTCCATTTGGATAAGATTTACAGGGTAGCGCTGAACTCTTACCGGGGTAACGGCGGCGGAGAATTGTTGACGAAAGGGTCGGGGATTCCTCAGGAGAAGTTGAAGGAGCGCATCGTTTTTTCTACGGATAAGGACCTTCGTTTCTATCTGATGAATTACATCGAGAAAAAGGGAGTGATGGACCCGAAAGCGTTGAATCAGTGGAAATTTGTTCCGGAAGAGTGGACGGTGCCTGCTGCCAAACGTGATTCGGAGTATTTATTCGGGGTGGTCAATAAGTAGCCAAAAATGGTCGTTTTGTCCTGTAATATCCTATCTTGACTTGTATGTCTGATTTATTGCTGGTATATTTGTCGTAAAAAAGAGAGAGTATGGATATTCAAAGTGTTCCGAAGATTGGTATTTCTTCGGTGGTTCAATCTAAGCATCTAGATTCAAACTGCATTGATGTTATTGATAATGATATAGCGCTCTTCGATACGGAGAGCGTTGTTTCCTTATATGATGGTCCCAGTAAAATGGAAGTGTTGACGGTGGGGCTTTGTCTGGAAGGAGAAGGGGCTTTAAATATCAGTTTGCGCGAGTATCAACTGTCTCCGGGGGTGATGATGGTGGCGTTGCCGAATCAGATTATTGAACGGCGATACTTCAGCTCTAATTATAGGGGCATATTCTTTGCTGTGTCGAAGAATATATTGGAGACATTGCCCAAAGCGGGGAATATGCTTTCGCTGTTTTTTTATTTGAAGGATTACCCGTGTTTTAGTCTTACTCCGCATGAGCAGGAAGTGGTGAAAGAGTATCATGCATTTGTGAGGAAACGGCTGAGGGACAAAGAGGGTGCATACCGCAAGGAAGCCGTGATGGGATTGATGCAGGGCTTTTTCTTCGAACTTTGTAATATCTTTAACAGTCACGCTCCTGCGGCTGCTGCTGCGTCGAAAACTAAGAGCAGAAAGGAGTATATCTTCGAACGTTTTTATGAGTCTTTGGTTGAGTCTTACCAGTCTGAGCGTAGTGTGAGGTTTTATGCGGATCAGCTTTGTCTGACACCGAAGCATCTGTCGGGTGTGGTGAAAGAGGTCAGTGGAAAAACCGTGGGAGAGTGGATTGACGAATTTGTAGTTCTGGAAGCGAAAGCGTTGCTGAATTCTTCAAGTATGAATATACAGGAGATTGCGGACCGGTTGAACTTTGCGAACCAGTCGTTCTTCGGGAAGTATTTCAAGCATTATACAGGTATGTCTCCCAAGGAATACCGCAAAAGCCGATAACGGGCAGTTCTGTTATCGTTATTGAGGGCAGTTTTTATAAAACGCCGGAGCGTACGCGGCTTAATGTTTCGGGTGTCATCAGCAGGTATGAGGCTATGTATGCCAAAGGAGCCCGTTTGATGATTTCAGGGTGTGTCTCGAGCAAGAGGTTGTAGCGTTCGCGGGCGGATTCGAAGCGCCAGGAGTCTGCTTTTACCTGTGATACGATGAGGGAGTATTCCAATATTTTCTGATAGAACATATTGATTTCCCAGTTCTCTCTTGCCAGTTTCTGTATCATGTCCCGGGGGAAGAGGTAGATTATGGAAGGTTCCAGAGTTTCTACTATCAGTCGTGTAGGCACTTGCTTCAGAAAGCTCTCGATGCACATGACGATGCAACCTTCATAGGAGAAATGTTCGGTGACGTCTTTCCCATTTTTATAGTAGTATTGTCTGAGCATTCCTTTGCCGACAAATACGATTTCATGAGCTACTTCTCCTTCATTCAGCGCGATGGCGCCTTTAGGGAATTCTTCACGAATCAGTATACTTTCTATCTGCCGCCTTCCTTCTATACTCATCTCGGGAAAACGGGAGTTTACAACGGCATTTACGGTATCTCTTAATAGTGTATCCATGTCTTTTCTGTCTTGATGTGTGCAAAAATACTAAAAACGGTTGACATAAATCAAGTGTGCTGTAAAAAAGATGTATATTTGTTCTCTAAATCAAGATGTAAGACGATAATGAATAAGATTATAGGATTGGCAGTGTTACTGCTGTGTTTTTGTGGTTGTACGAGGGATAATGATGCTATATATTATCCGGTAGGCAATGTGGATGTTGAGAATGGCGGTCCGGCTATGGAAGACGGAAAGGGTGAATTGGTTGCCCGGAGTTATAATACTGAAGATTATGTGCTGGATACGGTAGCGCAATATCCGGGGGATCCTACCCTCGGCAAACTGACGTTTATGGTGAATCTGAAAAATCAGTTGGCTGATGGTCAGGTAGCCGACGGGTTTAATGGAATCGGTAAGTCGGGATTGACGATGAGTCTCGGCTATAAGGATGGCAATTATCCGGAAGAAAGCCAGGTTCCTATCTATACCTCGCCGGATGTGACTACGGCTTATGCGGTCAAGCTTCGCTTGAAAGGCGAATTGGCCTTGTCGGGGGATGAATGGATGATCGACTTTGTTTATGCCCAACTGGCGAGCTTATTCCAACCGTATCCACCTACATCTTTCCCGGAAGTCTTCATGTGTAAAGGCGGGGAGCAATCTTTTGCCTATTTCGACTCTTTCCGCAGAATCTGGACGTTCGATATAGAATATGATCGTTCCAACCTTTCTTTCAGCCAGCTATATTTCAACTTATTCGTGAATCTGGCAGGGCAGAAACGGGAAGATAGAATTCGGCTAAGGATTGATAAGGAGTCTTTCTTTGAGATATATAAATTAGAAGAGGGAATGTAGTTAGAACTACAATTGACATTTTTTCTTTTGAAGATACCCGTTTATAATGTCTAAAAAACGATACTTTGATATAGATATAGGGCAATAAAAAAGCCTCTTACTATTGGTAAGAGGCTGATATTCATATAGTAGTGGGTACGAGAATCGAACTCGTATTACATGCGTGAGAGGCATGTGTCCTAACCGTTAGACGAACCCACCGGAGTTTGATAGATTAAAAAGAGCCAAGTCTTTAAAACTTAGCTCTTTTTTATATTGAGATTTTTTGCGGAAGCTGGGGGATTCGAACCCCCGGTACCCTTACGAGTACGTCAGTTTAGCAAACTGGTGGTTTCAGCCACTCACCCAAACTTCCTTGAACCCGCATTCTCTCTCAAATGCGGTGCAAAGATAGGGGGAAGTTTTTGACTATGCAAATCTTTTAGCAAGATTTTTTTTACCGTTTTTTCGATAAATGAGGTAACCTGCTATGTTTCAAATGTTAAACAATAGAATTTTTTTTTCATTGTCTTTGTTTTTTTTGTTGGCAGGGAAAGAAACTGAAACATATTGACGCTATCCGCTCACGATAGTGACGGCATCTTTATAAAATAGGGTAACTATGTTGACTGGATATTGACGCTATATGGACGAAGAAAAAAGAGCATAAAAAAAGGCTATCTATCCCAGACAGCCAATCTTTTTTGTTAACCTTAAATCTAATACTATGAAAAACACATTGCAAATATACGGACTTCTGTGAAATTAGCAAGTAAAACAAGGAAAACCGCATGCTTTATAACATTGATTAAATATTTGATTCTTCAATTCTATTTTTATTAAGTTTTTCGGCGCTTTGAACGTTATATTCCCAATATTTATCACATAATTTCAGATAACTGGTTTCAGCACTTTTTCCACCTAAGGAAATGGCATACATCTTAGTCTGTCTGGCTTTTGCCCGTTCTATGCTTTGGGCTAACATATTATCAACGGGACGCATTTCAAAATCGGATACTGTGATAATGTCTGCTTCCATATATCCTTCTTCGCTGATTTTCCGCAAAGCATGAGTGATGACAGGTTCCATATCTGTGCCGCCATGAAAAGACTGGCTCAGGAAATCGACAAGACGGTCGAAGCTACTTCCCAAATCAGTAATTTCGATACATTCAATATCATCCGAGAAAAGGATGATATAGCATTTCCGATGTTGCACTTCTGTCAGTTCGGCAATGGCAAGTAATGTTGACTTGGCGATTCTTTCCCGTTCTCCCGCCATGGAGCCGGAAGTGTCCAGACAAACGATGAAAGGACCTTCGGCTTCTTCGGAGATTTCATTTCCTGCTGTTTGCTTGTCATTGAGTGCTTGCTTTTCGTGCGATTGGTAATCGATTACTTGAAGCCTCTTTTCTATAAAACGTTCGAAGAATACGGTTTGCAGGCTTTTTTCTGCAAGGTAACAATATTCGAGAGGGAGAAGGCTGTTCAAATCGTTTCCTTCACAAATGCCTGTAATATCACTGCGTGTGGCATGAGATACGATTTGCTCCCGATGGATTCCCGCAGTCATTTTGAAACGTTTCCGTTTGCTTTGATGCTTCTTTCCCAATATCTCCACCAATTCGCGGATTACCGGATTCCGTTTGATGGTTTCTTCGTATTCCAGGATTTGCTCCGCTATCTGTTTGTGGTTACGGAGCAGCCAGACGAGGCGTGAACCGCCACGCACCGGAAGGTTTTTGGAAAGCGATAGCTGAAGACGATGAAAGTCATCACAGAGTTGCTCTATATGCTCCATTTGGTAGTTGAATTCGTTGTTCGAGAGCAACGTATGCCATTTGTCGAAAAAGAGAGTTCGCAGAGCTTTCCATTCCTTGGAGCGCGGGCTGATTACAGCGAAACGCTGGAGATAATATTTCACGTTCAGGTCTACCAGGTGGTATTTCATGGAAAAGGGATAAGCACTGTTTTTCAGAAATTGAAGAAATTTGGCATCGGACGCTTCATCCATTTCGTGAAAATATTCCCATTGCGATGCATAACGGGAGTAGAAATCCTGTAAAGAGGGCTGTGTGTGGCGAAAATACTGATGAATATCCGCGTCCAGTTCTTCGGGGCGGATAATCAAGTTGTGCAGTTGTTCATCGTACACATCATAGGCTATTCTCTGCAATTTCTCGTAATAAATATCCTGCAGGTACTTAAGCCTGATACTCTCTGTTCTCTTGTTCATGGGCATGGGCGATGATGCGGAGCTCGTTCCGATAGTTTTCGATGATATGTGCGGTTTCTCCTAAAATCCGTCTTATCTTGCTTTTCTGTGATGGACTTAGGAAAAGATGTTCTTTGGTGTATGCAGTCTCCCGTTCCGAAATAGTCTTATATTCGACTTCCATTTGTTGGAGCAGGTCGATGACTTCCTGCAGGGTGAATTCGAACGGAGTGCTGTCATCTTGCTGTGCCGGCAGAGGGTCACAGTTATCGTAGCATAAGAGTGGATACTCCTGATTATTGACAAAAACAGAGCGTTTTCCTTTTCGGAGAGAATAGATATTCTTTTGTGCAATATTCCTGTTTTTTACAAAGTCGTAAGCTTTCAAGATTTTGTTGACAGGGCGGAACTTGTCTTGCTGGATGTAGAATAACCGGTTACTGTCTTTCTTCAACGATTGATAGTCTGAAGCAAAGATGAGCAGATTGCCGGCGATATGATAGCCTTCGATACGATGATAGAATGTATCCACTATCTGAATTCCCGGGTCGCTGAGTTCCCGCAGACTATGTTCGGATTTCATATTCTCCTTCAAGGCATCCAGTTTTTGCTCCAGTTTTTTTTCGCCCAGCAGATAAGTGTTGATGCTCCGTGCGATGGACTGCTCCACCATTTCTTCGACAATGGGCAATTGGGAGACTTCATCCCACAGGCAGGTGCTCATCAGGAGGCAATCGGAGAAGTGTATTCCCGGTGACTCGTTCAGATAGGCGGAAGTGCGGAGCAGGTTTACTATTTTCTTCCAGCGACGGTCGGATATATAGATGGGCGGGGTATTTTCATCGCGTCCTGTGTTGTACAGCTCTATTTCTCGTTTGATATTGTGAATCAGTTCGAAGATTGTATAGTGGATTCCTACTTTCTCGCTTTCGGATTGTATCTTGGAGTATAACTCGTCATCTATCTGAAGTTTCTCCGGAATTTCGGGTTCAATCTCTCTCGTGGAAGAAATCATCTGGTCGAAAGCGTATTCCTGCTCGATGCATCCTACAAACTGGCGGACCAGAAAACGATCGTACAATGCTTCCAAGCCCTCACCTTTGGCGGGTAGTTCGTTGGAAGCGGCAATCAGGGCTCTCAGAGGTACGCGTACCGTGAACTGTCCGTTGCGATATATCTTTTCATTGATAACCGTCAGGAGTGAATTCTGAATGGCAGGTCCGGCTTTCCATATTTCATCCAAAAAGACAATCGCTGCTGTGGGCAAATATCCTTTTGTGATACGCTCGTACGTATCTTCGTCTTTCAACTTGGATATGGAGACAGGACCGAATATCTCGTCCGGTGTACTGAAGCGGGACATCAGATACTCGAAAGCGTCCGCATCCTTGAAAGCAAGTTTGAGCCTGCGTGCCACCAGACTCTTGGCTACCCCCGGAGGGCCTAACAGGAAGATGCTCTCACCTGCCATGGCCGACAGCAGGGAAAGCGCGATGGTGTGTTCCTTTTCAAATACTCCCTCATTGAGAGACTTCAGTAATTGGGTGATATGCGATTTGATAGACTTCATGCGACAGATGCTTTTATGTGTTGTCAGTGGGGGACAAAGATACAAGAATTCCTTGAAACGGACTTCATCGGCTCCGGAAGCTTTAGGGAATTTCCTCCCGACAAGTAGGAATTTTCAGTTTTATGGGGAAAATTCATTCTATACTTTTGTCATATCGAAAGATAAATGATAGATAATAAACCATTAAAAATAAAGGAATATGAAAACGAACACATTCAAATATGTAGGCTTGGCTTTGATGGCTGTATTGATGATAAGCCTTACTTCTTGCGAAGTGGAAATTGACAGTTTTTATGATGATGATAATATTAGCGGAGGCTATTACAATCGTTCCGTTGATTTATGTAGCCGTACGTGGGTAAGTTCTTATTGGGATATAGATGGTAACTATTGCCGTCAGGAACTCGATTTCTTCTTGGACCGTACAGGCATTGACTATTTACGGGTGAAATATCCCAATGGATACGTAGAGGAGTTTGAATATAAATTTCGTTGGAGCTGGGATAATTACGCACAGACCTCTATCCGTATGTCTTATAGACCGAACGATGTTTCATATTTGGATGATGTATATATCGGTGGTAACAGGCTGAGCGGTTATCTGGACGGGCGGAATAATTATGTGGAATATCAGGGAAAAAGGTAGAAGAAACATTCGTTGAAAAGTCGGTAAGTATCAATATGCGGGTAAAAAGGGAGAGGATAATAAAGTAAAGACAGGAGTAACGTTAGGATTAAAAACAAAATAATAGGTAAGGCGGTAAAAGGGTTGCCAATAAGATTTTAGGATATAAGAACCGGACCATGTATGGGGCGCGAAATGAAAGCTAAAAGTTTTGAATGGGACTAAATAGTTTTTATCTTTGCGCCCTATTAGTTTGAATATACATGGAGTGGTTATATAGCTTATTTATCGAACATTCTGCCTTACAGGCTGTTGTAGTACTTTCGTTGATTTCAGCGATAGGCTTGGGTTTGGGAAGAGTGCATTTCTGGGGAGTCTCCCTAGGAGTCACTTTTGTTTTTTTTGCGGGTATTCTTGCCGGACATTTCGGGCTTTCGGTGGATGCGCAGATGTTGAATTATGCAGAAAGTTTCGGGCTCGTCATTTTTGTTTATTCCCTCGGTCTGCAAGTTGGTCCCGGTTTTTTCAGCTCTTTCCGAAAAGGGGGAGTGACGCTGAATATGCTGGCGTTGGGAGTCGTTCTTTTGGGAACATTGTTGACGGTGGTGACCAGTTATGTTACAGGTATATCACTTCCCGATATGGTTGGTATCCTTTGTGGAGCGACAACGAACACCCCGGCGTTGGGAGCTGCGCAGCAAACCTTGAAACAGATGGGAATGGAGAGCAGTACGCCTGCCTTGGGGTGTGCCGTAGCCTATCCGATGGGGGTAGTCGGCGTAATTCTTGCCGTTTTATTAATTCGCAAAGCACTGGTCCGTAAAGAAGATTTAGAGATAAAAGAGAAAGATGACGCGAACAAAACTTACATTGCAGCGTTTCAAGTACACAATCCTGCTATTTTCAATAAGAGCATCAAAGATATAGCTCATATGAGCTATCCGAAGTTTGTCATCTCCCGTTTGTGGCGGGACGGGCACGTCAGCATCCCGACTTCCGATAAAGTATTGAAAGAAGGAGACCGTTTGCTGGTGATAACAGCGGAGAAAGATGCCTTAGCTTTGACCGTACTTTTCGGTGAGCAGGAAAATACGGATTGGAACAATGAGGACATTGACTGGAATGCGATTGACAGCGAACTGGTTTCCCAGCGTATCGTCGTCACCCGCCCTGAATTGAATGGTAAGAAACTGGGCTCACTCCGCTTGCGAAATCACTATGGGATTAATATCAGCCGTGTTTACCGTTCGGGCGTGCAGTTGCTTGCTACTCCGGGACTGATACTTCAGTTGGGCGACCGGCTGACGGTAGTAGGAGAGAAGGCAGCCATTCAGAATGTGGAAAAAGTATTGGGTAATGCTGTCAAAAGTTTGAAAGAGCCCAATCTGGTGGTTATATTTATCGGTATCGTGCTGGGTCTGGCGTTGGGAGCTATTCCTTTTTCCATTCCGGGTATCAGTACTCCAGTGAAGTTGGGCTTGGCGGGCGGACCGATTATCGTAGGTATCCTTTTGGGAACGTTCGGGCCGCGGATACACATGATTACCTATACCACCCGCAGTGCAAATCTGATGTTGCGTGCATTGGGGCTGTCTATGTATCTTGCTTGTTTGGGGCTGGATGCCGGAGCACATTTCTTTGATACTATCTTCCGTCCGGAAGGTCTGTTATGGATTGCTCTAGGAGCCGGATTGACAATTATTCCGACAGTTTTGGTAGGCGTCATAGCCTTCAAGATGATGAAGATAGATTTTGGTACGGTATCCGGCATGCTGTGCGGAAGTATGGCTAATCCGATGGCGCTGAATTATGCCAATGATACAATTCCCGGTGACAATCCGTCCGTGGCTTATGCGACAGTATATCCGTTGTGTATGTTTCTGCGGGTGATTATCGCACAAGTGCTGTTGATGTTCTTACTCGGTTGAATATAATTTTATATGAAAATTATGAACGGATAAATAAAAAAACGCTATATTTATCACGAATAACCGAATCGTATGATTCCAAACAAAGAACATAAGAAGCAAAATAATTGGTAATTAGTAAATTGTAATAAAATAAAATGACTGCTCAAAGTAATATAACTCCTGAAAGTATTGTGAGCGACCTTCGCTATCTGCAATTGCTTTCCCGAAGTTTCCCTACGATTGCTGATGCAAGTACGGAAATAATCAACCTGGAAGCTATCTTGAATCTACCTAAGGGGACGGAACATTTCTTGACAGATATACATGGCGAATACGAAGCCTTTCAACATGTGCTGAAAAATGCATCGGGTGCGGTAAAACGGAAAGTGAATGAAATATTCGGTAATACTCTCCGTGAGGCCGAAAAGAAAGAACTCTGCACCTTGATTTACTATCCCGAAGAAAAGCTCCAACTGGTGAAAGACCGTGAAAAGGATTTGGATGACTGGTATCTGATAACGTTGAACCAACTGGTGAAAGTCTGTCAGAATGTATCGTCCAAGTATACCCGCTCCAAAGTACGTAAATCCCTGCCTGCCGAATTTTCTTATATCATACAGGAACTGTTGCACGAATCTTCCATCGAGCCGAATAAACATGCTTATATCAATGTGATTATCAGTACGATTATTACTACAAAGCGTGCGGATGATTTTATCATTGCCATGTGCAACCTGATTCAGCGTCTGACTATCGACTCTCTTCATATTGTAGGTGATATCTACGACCGTGGTCCGGGTGCTCACATTATTATGGATACTTTGTGCAACTACCATAACTTTGATATTCAATGGGGCAACCATGATATTCTTTGGATGGGAGCTGCTTCCGGTAACGACAGTTGCATAGCCAACGTCATCCGTATGTCTCTGCGCTATGGCAATCTGGCTACACTTGAAGATGGTTATGGAATCAATCTGCTTCCATTGGCTACCTTCGCCATGGATACTTATGCCGATGACCCTTGCTCCATCTTCATGCCGAAAATGAACTTTGCAGATACTCATTATAATGAGAAGACCCTGCGTCTGCTTACCCAGATGCACAAAGCTATCACTATCATCCAGTTTAAACTGGAAGCCGAGATTATCGACCGTCGTCCTGAATTTGGAATGGCAAACCGCAAACTGCTGGACAAGATAGATTTTGAACGTGGTGTCTTTATTTATGAAGGGAAAGAATATGCGCTCCGCGATACGAACTTCCCGACCATAGACCCTGCCGACCCTTATCGTTTGACGGATGAGGAACGCGAGTTGGTAGAGAAGATTCATTATTCATTTATGAATAGTGAGAAGCTGAAGAAACATATGCGCTGCCTGTTTACATATGGTGGAATGTATCTGGTTTCCAATTCTAACCTTCTCTATCATGCTTCTGTGCCTTTGAATGAAGACGGCAGCTTCAAGCATGTCAAGATACGGGATAAGGAATACTGGGGACGCAAATTGCTGGATAAAGCCGACCAGTTGATTCGTACCGCTTATTTCGATGAAGACGGGGAAGAGGACAAGGAATTTGCGATGGATTACATCTGGTATATGTGGTGCGGCCCGGAAGCTCCTTTATTCGACAAGGATAAGATGGCTACTTTCGAACGTTACTTTGTGGACGACAAAGAGTTGCATAAAGAGAAGAAAGGTCATTATTATACACTGCGTAACCGGGAAGATATTTGTGACCAGATACTGGCTGAGTTTGGAGCTTTAGGACCTCATTCGCATATTATCAATGGTCATGTACCTGTGAAAACTATCCAGGGAGAGCAACCGATGAAAGCGAACGGTAAACTTTTTGTTATTGACGGCGGCTTCTCCAAAGCTTATCAGCCGGAGACTGGAATTGCAGGATATACGCTTGTTTACCACTCCCATGGCATGCAGCTTGTGCAGCATGAGCCGTTCCAGTCCCGTCAGAAAGCTATTGAAGAGGGGTTGGATATTAAATCGACTAATTTCGTTTTAGAGTTTAACTCCCAGCGGATGATGGTGAAGGATACCGATAAAGGGAAAGAACTTGTGACGCAGATTCAGGATTTGAAAAAGTTGCTTGTTGCTTATCGTACGGGATTGATAAAGGAAAAAGTATGATAACTTGATACATAAGATAAAAGTGCAATTCATTATATTTTTTGAATTGCACTTTTATTATTAAAGATTATTATATTCCATACTATACATATCATAGCCTTTTGCCCAATAGTCTTTTTTTATTTCTTTCAGTATAAACCCTTTCTTTTCGTAGAATTTATAAGCTAATTGTGAAGTCCTGACGGTTAGATTTTGAATACCATCAATAGTCCTTAATTTTTCAATTCTATATTTTAGCAATCGAGTTCCCAGTGATTTGCCTTGATGTTGGGGATGTATGATATCCCAACTTATTTTTCCGATATTTTTGTCTTTTGTGAAGTTTATTCCGCCACATCCGACAATCTCCTTGTGAAGCAAAAGAACATAGTAAAGTTCACGTTCGTTATCCAGATAGTAACTTAAATCTGCTTCTTCCTTTGGTGCAAAATATTCGGGCGTGTTCTGCCTAATTAAATCTATTACGGCATTTTTATCTGTTTGTTGGTATTCTCTAATTGTAACCATAAGTTCTCAACTTTATTTTTAGTTTTAGAAAAGAACAATACCCGCTTCTACAATCGCTCCTTTGTCGTAATTACTAGATTTATTATAGAATCGGGTCAAGCCGTAGCCGCCTGTCGCGAAAATACCGAATTTTTTAGTGAACTGATATTCCAAGTTAGCACGTGCCTGTAATGCGTACAGGCGTCTTGGAATTACTTCATCCTTATTATCACAAGCTTCTATATGCTGGTATCCGAGGTCGCCACTGATGGAGAGTCCCTTATAAATAGGAAAGGACAGACCGGCACGATAGGACGCACTCATAGAAAACTTGTCATTCAATCCCTGGTACATGGAGCCCACTCCCAGAATCGTATAGAATAATTGGTTCTTGAAGCGTACTCCTATATTAGCAGGAGTCGCATTCCCACCATATACCATCATCTGTATTCTTGTATTAGGATTTGCGTTGACCAATCCTAATTGAAGTCCTTTCATATCTTCCCTGTAATAGTTGACCAACCCAATCTGGAGTCCACGGGCTTTTGTAGCGTAATTGCACAATGCTATCTGTAGACCATTCAACTTTGTAGCCGTAATATTGGCAATGCCGGCTATTTGCAGGCCATTCATGTTTTCACCTACCACATTCAAGAGTCCGGAAGTCATCATACCGTTGAAACTCTGTCCCGTGATATTCGCTGCGCCGGAGAAGTGGACACCCGAAGCCATGTTCCCCGTTACATTCATAAAACCGCTTATCATTACTCCCGAAGAGTTATCTCCACCGATACCGGTAAGTCCGGCAATGGTTACTCCACGTGTACCGTCACCGGTTATATTAACCAGTCCGGCAGTAGAAAATCCGACAGTGTTATCTCCGCTGATATTGCTGATGCCTGCTATTTGAACGCCCCGCATTGTCCCGCCTGCCAGATTCGCCAATCCTGTAATCTGAACACCGTTCATATCACCGTGGATTACGCTTCCCAATGCATTAATTCCGACACCGTTCAGACGGTTCATGGTAGACAACAGACCGATATTCACATAAGTGGTCTGCGTACTGTCATGCGGTTGCGTACAAATATCTTTCCAGATGGAAATATTAATACCTGCACTCTTGTTCTGTGCCGGCAAACAAACGGCAGCCATTAGGATAGCTGCCGTGATTATTGTTTTTTTAATCTTCATTCTATATCTCTTTATCTTCGGTTTAAGTTATACTCTTCTCTGCTAAGGTAGTTGCCTTAACCTTTAGCTTCCTGGTACAAATACCGTTTGATACTTTTCTTCGGTGTCTTTTCAAATTCTTCGGGATAAATCTTCATCTTGGAAATCTGACTGTATGCCGGCAACATTGTATTCAATGTTACCCGATTTTCTTCCATCGCCTGTTCTATATCTTCGTTCTTCAGACCGTGGGCGAAAGCGTCGTCAAAATCCGGATAAACAAGACCGACGAGCTTTTCGTTCTGCTGAACGATGATACTTTCGGCTACGTACGGCATATTATTCAGTTTGTCTTCTATTTCTTCAGGATAGATGTTCTGCCCGCTTGCACTGAGAAGCAGGTTTTTGCTGCGTCCCTTGATACTTACGTTACCTTCGGCATCCATCAATGCGAGGTCGCCTGTATGCAGCCAACCGTCTTTATCAATAACTTCCTGTGTAGCTTCTTCATTCTTGTAATATCCCAACATAACATTCGGACCTTTACAAACAATTTCTCCGACGATGTTTTCCGGGTCGGACGACAAAACCCGTACATCCATACGAGGTGCAGCCTTTCCGCAAGAGCCCGGTTTGAATTTTTTCCAGTCTTCGTAGCAGATAATCGGGCCGCATTCCGTCATTCCGTATCCTACCGTATAGGGGAAATCAATCATTTTCAGGAATTGTTCCACTTCCTGGTTAAATGCAGCTCCACCGACAATAATTTCTTTGAAGTTTCCACCGAATGCTTTTATCATTTCCTCGCGTACCGTTGCTTTGATTTTATCATTGATGATAGGTACTTTCAATAATATCTTCATAGCCGGAGTTTCCAGTTTCGGAAGTACACTCTTCTTTATAATTTTTTCGATGATAAGCGGAACGGCTACAATCAGGCTTGGTTTAACTTCTTCGAATGCCTGGAAGATAATCTTCGGACTCGGCATACGGGTAAGGAAATAGATATGGCAACCTACGGAAAATTCATAAAGAAATTCGAACGCCAGCCCGTACATATGTGCCATAGGAAGCATGGATACGATTTTATCTCCGGCTTCCAACTCCAGCACTTCGAATGCGAATTTGGTATTTGACCACAAACTGCGATAGGGGAGCATCACTCCTTTTGAATAGCTGGTCGTTCCGGAAGTATAATTGATAACGGCCAATTCTTCGGGTTCGTCTTTATGATATGCGACGTGTTCTTTGCGGAAGTTCTTGGGATATTTCTTGCCGAACATCTCATTCAGATGTTCGCGTGCGTAAGTCAGGCGTTCGCTGCGTGATACCAGCAGGCTGAAATCGTTCATCATCAGGATACCTTCCAGCAATGGCATTGCCGATTCGTTCAGGTTTTCCCATACCATGTCTCCTACAAGTAGCAATTTCGCTTCGGAGTGGTTGACGATGTTGTGCACATTGTCTGCTTTAAACTCATGGAGAATAGGTACGATAACCGCTCCATACGTCAGCGTAGCCAGGAAAGTTACTCCCCAATGCGAACTGTTTCTTCCGCATACGGCAATCTTGTCTCCCTTGCGGATTCCACTTTCCTCAAAAATGATATGGAGTTTTTCGATTTTGCGAGCTACGTCTTTATACTGTAGGGTGGCACCCTTGTAATCGGTCAGGGCATCCAAGTCCCAATTATTCTTGATACTATTTTCAATGTAAGCTATAAAACTTTGTTCCATTGTTTTTTGCACATTTGGTATTAAATTGTGCAAATATAGCAATTAAATTAAGAATGAAGAATTAAGAGTGAACATTTTTTGGAAATGGGGGTAGGAGAGGGATAAATCTGTGATATGCTATGAGCTGATTCTTGTATGCTATAATGATAATTAATTATGCTATAATGATAATTAATTATGCTATAATGAAAATCAGATATGCTATAATGAAAATCAATTATGCTATAAGCTAAAATAATGATGCTGATAGCATATCAACAGATTGTTTTTACTTCTTATTTCAAGTACCATTCGTACATTTTCCGTACGCCTTCCTCGATTTCGATTTTATGATGCCATCCGAGAGCATGCAGCTTTGAAGGGTCGGTCAGTTTCCGCATGGTACCGTCCGGTTTGCTGCTGTCGAAAGTCAGTTTGCCTTGATAGCCTACGGTTTCTACGATACGTTCCGCAAGTTGGCGGATGGTGATTTCCTTACCGGTTCCGATATTAATGTGGCAGTTACGGATGTCCTTGTCACCTTCTTTGTAGGTATCCTTGAAGTCTACATGCTCCATGATGAATACACTGGCGTCTGCCATTTCTTCGCTCCAAAGGAATTCACGAAGCGGAGTACCTGTGCCCCAAAGAGTCACTTCCGTGTCGCTGATACCATACTTTTTCAGGACAGCGAGGATTTCTTCTTTTGGACTGTCCCCATTGACGCCTTCTACCGGACGCAGGTTCATATCCTTGCGTACAGCTTCCCAGTCACCCTCTTTCAGACAGTGAGCCAGATGAATCTTGCGAATCATGGCAGGCAATACATGGCTGCGTTCCAAATCAAAATTGTCATTCGGACCATAAAGATTGGTCGGCATCACAGCGATATAGTTTGTACCATATTGCAGGTTGAAGCTCTCGCACATCTTTAATCCGGCAATTTTAGAAATCGCATACGGTTCGTTGGTATATTCCAGCGGAGAAGTGAGCAGCACATCTTCTTTCATGGGCTGTTCGGCATCACGCGGGTAAATACACGTACTACCCAGGAAAAGCAGCTTCTTCACATTGTGACGGAAACTTTCTCCAATCACGTTCTGCTGAATTTGCAGGTTCTTGTAGATAAAGTCGGCACGGTAGATGCTGTTTGCCATGATGCCGCCTACAAAAGCGGCGGCAAGAAATACATATTCTGGCTTTTCTTCATCAAAGAATTTGCGAACAGCTACACCATCCAGTAAGTCCAACTCCTTGTGGGAGCGGCCTACCAGATTGGTATATCCTTTATCCTGCAAATTTTTCCAGATAGCAGAGCCTACGAGTCCGCGGTGTCCTGCTACGTATATCTTTGCATTCTTTTCCATATTCAAAGATTGATTTGATTAGTGTTTGTTGGCAATCATGCGTTTCACCTTCTCCATATCGTGGCGGACCATGATACTTACCAGTTCTTCGAATGAAGTCTTGCACGGATTCCATCCCAGCAAAGTTTTTGCTTTTGTCGGGTCACCCAGCAACTGTTCCACTTCCGACGGACGGAAATATTTGGGGTCAACTTCTACCAAAGTCTTTCCGGTAGCTACGTCGATACCCTTTTCATTTACGCCTTCACCTTCCCAACGAAGTTCGATTCCCGCTTCTTTGAAAGCCAGTGCCGCAAATTCGCGTACAGTGTGCATTTCTCCCGTAGCAATCACGAAATCTTCGGGAACGTCATGTTGCAGAATCAGCCACATACATTCCACGTAATCCTTGGCATATCCCCAGTCGCGGCGTGCGTCCAGATTACCTAAATACAGCTTGTCCTGTTCGCCCTGCGCGATACGTGCGGCAGCCAGAGAAATCTTGCGGGTAACGAAAGTTTCACCGCGGCGTTCGCTCTCATGATTGAACAAGATACCGTTTACGGCAAACATTCCGTAACTTTCACGGTAATTCTTAGTAATCCAGAAACCATATTGTTTGGCTACCCCGTACGGAGAGCGGGGATAGAACGGAGTTGTCTCTTTTTGTGGAACTTCCTGCACCTTTCCGAACAATTCGGAAGTAGAAGCCTGGTAGATGCGGGTTTTCTTTTCCAGTCCCAGGATGCGTACAGCTTCGAGCATACGCAGTGTGCCGACAGCATCCGCTTCGGCAGTGTACTCGGGTACGTCGAACGAAACCTTTACGTGGCTTTGTGCAGCCAGATTGTAGATTTCATCCGGTTGCACCTGTTGGATAATACGGATTAACGAACTGGAATCTGTCATATCCCCATAATGCAGATTGATAGTACGTTTCTGTTTCATGTCGCGCACCCACTCGTCAAAATACAAATGTTCAATACGTCCTGTATTGAACGAAGAAGAACGACGGAGAATACCGTGTACTTCGTAACCTTTTTGCAATAGAAACTCGGCAAGATAAGAACCATCCTGCCCGGTGATGCCTGAAATTAGGGCTTTTTTCATACGCTATGTATTTAATAATTGAAAATGTGGCTGCAAATGTCGGCATTTTTTGCTGTATATGCAAACCACTTTCCATTTATTTTTCAGCACAGTCGTTCAGCACGGTTTTTCCCCATCATTTTGTCGATAATCAGCGCGATAGCTCCATCGCCGGTAACGTTGCAGGCTGTTCCGAAACTATCCATCGCAATGTAAAGAGCAATCATCAAAGCCTGAGCCGATTCATCGAAGCCGAGCATGGATTGCAGGATTCCCAAAGCAGCCATGATAGCCCCGCCCGGAACGCCCGGTGCGGCCACCATCGTGATTCCCAGCATAAAGATAAAACCGGCAAAGAGAGGGAAGTCGAACGGCATTCCCTGCATCATCATCAACGCCAGCGCGCAAGCTACGATTTTCAGCGTACTGCCCGACAGATGAATCGTGGCACACAGCGGAATCACGAATCCTGCAATATCTGCCGAAACTCCGTTTTTCTTCGTCTGTTCCAGCGTTACGGGAATGGTAGCTGCCGAGGATTGCGTACCCAACGCCGTGAAATAAGCCGGCATCATCTTGCCGAGCAATTTAAACGGATTCTTGCGCACAAACAGCGCCGCAATGGAATATTGGAAGACCAACAGGAATATATGCAAGATAAAGATTACCCCGATGATTTTGATAAATACCATCAGGATAGAATATACTTGTCCCGAATGTGTCATATTCAGGAAAATGCCGAAGATGTAAAGCGGCAATAAAGGCAGAATCACCGTACTAATCATGCGGACGATAATCTCCTGAAAATCCCGTGCCACATTCTTCAATGCATCGCTGTTCAGCGAAGCTAGCCCCAACCCGAGCGTGAAAGCGAGAATCAAAGCCGTCATCACATTCATCAACGGGGGGATGGATACGGAGAAGTAGGGGAGAATCCCTTGTGCCTCGCTCACCTCTTCGAGTGGCACACCCGGTTCGATAAGCGACGGAAATATCGTGACCCCGGTAAAATAGGAGAGGAAACCCGAAAACAGAGTAGCCCCGTAAGCAATCAGAGCAGTGATGAGCAGCATCTTTCCCGCGCCTTTGCCAATGTCGGCAATAGCCACAGTGACCAGTCCGAGGATAATCAACGGAATGGAGAAATTCAGAAATTCACTGAAAATGCCGTTGAAAGTGACGAATATCCGTACCAGCGGAGCCGGGAAAAAGGTGCCGATGGCAATGCCTAGAATGATAGCGATAACAATACGGGCTAATAAACCGATTCTGATTTTCTTCATTTCTGTTTCTATTTGTTGCCCACAAAAATAATATTTTAATCTAAATATATCGAACAAATGTTCATTTCAATTGTTACTATGGTAAACATTATTACAAAATATACAAGTTATGACAAATCAGAATAAAACAGATATCGGACTTATCGGCTTGGCTGTGATGGGCGAGAATCTTGCTTTAAACATGGAGAGTAAGGGATGGCATGTATCGGTTTATAACCGTACCGTCCCCGGAGTGGAAGAAGGAGTAGTAGACCGCTTTATGAACGGCCGGGCAAAAGGTAAAAATATCGAAGGATTCACAGATATAAAAGCTTTTGTAGATTCAATAGCTACCCCCCGGAAAATAATGATGATGGTTCGTGCCGGAAGTCCGGTAGACGAACTGATGGAGCAGCTTTTCCCGTTGCTCTCACCCGGTGATATTCTTATCGACGGTGGTAATTCCAATTACGAAGATACCAACCGCCGTGTCGAGCTTGCCGAATCGAAAGGTTTTCTTTTCGTCGGCAGTGGCGTGTCCGGTGGTGAAGAAGGGGCTTTGAACGGTGCTTCCATCATGCCCGGCGGTTCGGAACAAGCATGGCCGGAAGTGAAACCGATTCTTCAAAGCATTGCGGCAAAAGCACCGGACGGTACTCCTTGCTGCCAATGGGTAGGCCCGGCAGGTTCCGGTCACTTCGTGAAGATGATTCACAACGGTATCGAATATGGCGACATGCAACTGATTGCCGAAGCCTATTGGGTAATGAAGAAACTGCTCGATTTGAATAATGAGGAAATGGCAGATGTCTTTGCCCGTTGGAACGAAGGCAAACTTCGCAGTTACCTTATCGAAATTACTGCCAACATCTTACGTCATAAAGACAAAGCCGGCGGTTATCTCATTGATAAGATTCTGGACGCTGCCGGACAGAAAGGAACGGGCAAATGGTCGGTCATCAACGCCATGGAACTCGGCATGCCGTTAGGACTGATTGCCACGGCCGTGTTCGAACGCAGCCTCTCCGCCCAGAAAGATTTGCGCCGCCTGGCTTCCAAACAATTCCAATGCCAACATACACAACCTATATATAATAAGGTGGAACTCGTCAAGGACATATTCTCCGCCCTTTATGCTTCCAAGCTCGTCTCTTATGCCCAGGGATTCGCCGTGTTGCAACGCGCTTCCGACGCTTTCGCTTGGCATCTCGACCTGGCTTCCATCGCCCGTATGTGGCGTGGTGGATGCATCATCCGCAGTATATTCCTGAACGACATTGCCGCCGCCTTCGAAGCCACCGACAAGCCTAAACACTTGTTGTTGGCTCCTTATTTCAAGGAAGAGATGAAGACGTTGCTCCCCGGTTGGAAGAGCCTCGTGGCCGAAGCTATGAAAGAAGAACTTCCCGTTCCCGCTTTCTCTTCTGCCTTGAACTACTTCTATTCGCTCACTTCCGCCGACTTGCCCGCCAACCTCGTACAGGCACAGCGTGACTACTTCGGCGCGCATACTTTCGAACGTAAAGACGAGTTGCGCGGACAGTTCTTCCACGAAAACTGGACGGGACACGGTGGCGACACGAAGTCGGGTACGTACAACGTCTGACAGGATATGATGAGTAACAAGATTGTTTTATAAGTAAGAAATAAAAAAACGACAATGGATAAATTTGCAATGATTATTTTCGGTGCGTCCGGCGACCTTACCAAGCGTAAGTTGATGCCTGCCCTCTATTCCCTCTTCCGTGAAAAGCGGTTGACCGGAGATTATAGTATCGTGGGTATCGGGCGTACAATCTACTCTGACGAGGACTACCGCTCATATATATTAGGTGAACTTCAGACTTTTGTGAAGTCCGAAGAACAGGACGCGGCACTGATGGATGCCTTTATTTCCCATTTGTATTACCTGCCGATGGACCCGGCAAAAGAAGAAGGCTACCCGACACTCCGCCAACGACTGGTAGAGTTGACCAACGAGGTAGACCCTGACAACCTGCTGTTCTATCTTGCCACTCCACCGTCACTTTACGGTGTAGTGCCTTTGCATCTGAAAGCAGCCGGACTGAATACTCCCCATTCGCGTATCATTGTAGAGAAGCCTTTCGGCTACGACCTCGAATCGGCACGTGAACTGAACAAAATCTATGCTTCGGTCTTCAACGAACAGCAGATTTACCGTATCGACCATTTCCTTGGTAAAGAGACTGCCCAGAATGTACTGGCTTTCCGTTTTGCCAACGGCATCTTCGAACCGCTCTGGAACCGGAACTATATCGACTACGTGGAAATCACCGCCGTCGAAAATCTCGGTATCGAGCAGCGCGGCGGATTCTACGAAACGGCGGGTGCCTTGCGTGATATGGTGCAGAACCATCTTATCCAGCTTGTAGCCCTCACGGCTATGGAACCGCCTGCTGTCTTCAACGCTGATAACTTCCGTAATGAGGTCGTGAAAGTCTACGAATCTCTTACCCCCTTGAATGAAGAAGACCTGAATGAACATATCGTTCGCGGACAATATACGTCTTCCGGCAACAAAAAAGGATACCGTGAAGAGAAAGGCGTATCGCCCGACTCGCGCACGGAGACTTATATTGCCATGAAACTGGGCATCAGCAACTGGCGTTGGAGCGGTGTTCCGTTCTATATCCGCACAGGCAAACAGATGCCGACAAAAGTGACCGAAATCGTTGTTCATTTCCGCGAAACACCTCATCAGATGTTTCATTGTGCCGGTGGCAACTGTCCACGGGCAAATAAATTGATTCTTCGTTTGCAGCCAAACGAAGGAATAGTTCTCAAGATCGGAATGAAAGTCCCCGGTGCCGGCTTCGAAGTCCGCCAGGTGACGATGGACTTCAGTTATACCCAGTTGGGTGGAGTGCCGAGCGGCGACGCTTATGCACGTCTGATAGACGACTGTATCCAGGGCGACCCGACCTTATTTACTCGAAGCGATGCAGTGGAAGCCTCATGGAAATTCTTCGACCCGGTACTCCGTTACTGGACAGAGAATCCTGACGCACCTCTTTACGGCTATCCCGCAGGTACGTGGGGGCCTTTGGAAAGTGAAGCTATGATGCACGAACATGGAGCTGACTGGACTAACCCTTGTAAGAATTTGACAAACACAGATCAATATTGTGAATTATGAAACTAGAAATTTTTCCTTCGTCCATAGAGACGTCTCGTGAGTTGATACTCCGTCTGGTGGAGATTATGAAAGAGGAACCTGACAAGGTGTTCAATATAGCGGTGAGCGGTGGAAGCACCCCCGCCCTGATGTTTGATTTATGGGCGAACGAGTATATGGATATTACTCCCTGGCATCGTATGAATGTTTATTGGGTGGACGAGCGTTGTGTGCCGCCCGATGATTCGGACAGCAATTACGGGATGATGCGTAATCTTCTATTAGGGTTGGCTCCTATCCCTTACGAAAATGTCTACCGTATTCGTGGCGAAGCGAAACCGGTGAAAGAAGCTGTCCGCTATTCGGAATTAGTGAAACAGCAGGTGCCGCTCAAGCAGGGCTGGCCGGAATTTGACATTATATTGCTGGGTGCGGGTGACGACGGACATACCTCTTCCATTTTCCCCGGACAAGAGAGTCTGTTGACTTCCGATTCCATCTATGTAGTCAGCAGCCATCCCCGCAACGGGCAGAAACGTATTGCGATGACCGGCTATCCGATTCTGAATGCCCGCCATGTCATTTTCCTGATAACGGGGAAAAGTAAGGCGGATGTAGTGGAAGAAATCTGTAATTCCGGCGATACGGGTCCGGCGGCTTACATTGCCCACCACGCACAGAATGTAGAACTGTTTATGGATAAAGGAGCTGCTTTGTATATCGACGGTCAGGATAAATGAACTGAAATAGAAAAAGACCAGAGGAGAGTTACACTTTCGTAATCTCCTCTACTATATAATTATCATTCACTTTTCTGCAAGTACATACAAAATATTCAGGATGTTGCAAAGCACCTTGTAAAGTATCAGGAAGAATGATCTCTTTCGTACGACGGTCTACCGCAACCATTGCATACAATATTCCTTCACTTTCGCATAGCTCGACCAATGCGCTTTTCAACTCTTCTACAGCATATTCCATTTGTGTGAGATTTTTGTCGCTGCAAAGTTATGGAAAATATGTATATTTTGTGCAACAATATTCTCGTAATATATAAAAATAACCTCTTGGTTACTTCAAATGAAGGGCTTCGGCTAAGTGTAGCCGGGGCTTTTTCGGAAAAATCTGCCTATCGACAGAAAAAAAACATTTAACGGTAAAATTCCGTGTTCCGTCTATCGCTTTTGTTGCTGATATAATATGTACGTACCTTCGTTACCAGTAAATCAATAGAAATATGAATATGGTAAATGTAAGAAGATTGACAGTGATGGCATTTCTTGGTGCAGGTATGCTTTCGGGCATATCTGCTCAGGAATCTCCGCTGCAAGCCGATATGCTGAACGAAGCAAAGCTCCCTGCCCGGTGGGATTTGCAATCGTGCATCGACTATGCCTTGGAACAGAATATTACTATTCGCAAAAACCGTGTGGCTGCGGAAAGTACACAGATTGACGTAAAGACAGCTAAAGCCGCCTTGTTTCCCAGCCTTTCATTCTCTACCAGTCAGCAAGTGGTGAATCGTCCGTATCAGGAGACGAGCAGCCGGGTGAGCGGTAGCGAGATAATCAGTAGCAACAGCAAAACCAGTTATAACGGTAATTATGGTCTGAATGCTTCGTGGACATTGTATAATGGCAGCAAACGCCTGAAGACTATCAAGCAGGAGCAACTGAACAATCAGGTAGCCGAACTTGACGTGGCAACTTCCGAGAATGATATCCGGGAATCCATTGCTCAGGTTTACATTCAGATTCTTTATGCAGCCGAGTCTGTCAGAGTAAACGAGAATACGTTGCAGGTTTCCATTGCGCAGCGTGACCGCGGGCAGCAGTTGCTGGATGCAGGAAGTATAGCCAAAAGTGACTTTGCGCAACTGGAAGCTCAGGTCAGCACCGATCGTTATCAACTTGTCACAGCGCAAGCCACCTTGCAAGATTACAAATTACAACTGAAACAACTGCTCGAACTGGACGGGGAGAATGAAATGGACGTCTATCTCCCCGCTTTGTCCGACGATAATGTGCTTGCCCCGTTGCCCGCTAAAAGGGACGTGTATGTAAGCGCCCTCGCTCTTCGTCCTGAGATTGAAGCAAGCAAACTCAATGTGGAAGCTTCCGAATTGGGGATTGACATTGCAAAATCCGGTTATTTCCCTACTATCAGCCTTAGTGCGGGTATCGGGACGAATCATACGAGCGGCAGCGATTTCACTTTCGGCGAGCAGGTGAAGAATGGGTGGAACAATTCTATCGGTTTGTCCGTCAGTGTGCCTATCTTCAATAACCGCCAGACGAAGAGCGCCATACAGAAGGCTAAGTTGCAGCGCGAAACGAGTATGCTGTCGTTGCTTGACGAGCAGAAGGCTTTGTACAAGACGATTGAAGGTCTTTGGCTGGATGCCAGCAGTGCACAGCAGCGTTATGCGGCAGCCAACGAGAAGCTGAGAAGTACACAAATCAGCTACGACCTGATCAGCGAACAATTCAACTTGGGAATGAAGAATACCGTGGAACTTCTTACCGAAAAGAATAACCTGCTGCAAGCTCAGCAAGAACAACTTCAGGCTAAATATATGGCAATACTGAACACTCAGTTGCTGAAGTTCTATCAGGGGGATAAATTAGCATTATAATAAATAAGTAAAAGCATAATAAACGGATGAAAACGAAAAAGATTATCTTAATCGCCGTGGCAGTCGTTGTGGTGGCAGGTGCGGGAATATGGTTCTTCGCAGGTGCGCCCGCCAAACACAAAGTCACGTACGCCACTGTCGCTGTCGGCAAAGGCGATATTTCAAATTCGGTGACTGCTACCGGAACAATCGAACCGGTGACGGAAGTAGAAGTCGGTACGCAGGTATCAGGTATCATCGACAAGATTTACGTAGACTATAATTCGACAGTCACCAAAGGACAGTTGATTGCAGAAATGGATCGTGTTACTTTACAAAGCGAACTGGCTTCCCAACAGGCAACTTATGACGGGGCTAAAGCCGAATATGAATATCAGAAGAAGAATTACGAGCGCAGCAAAGGACTGCATGAGAAATCTCTGATTAGCGATACGGATTTCGAGCTGGCTCTTTATAATTATCAGAAGGCGAAGAGCAGTTATGACAGCAGTAAGGCGTCTCTTGCAAAAGCGGAACGCAACTTGTCTTATGCAACGATTACTTCACCGATTGACGGCGTCGTTATCAGCCGTGATGTGGAAGCCGGACAGACGGTTGCTTCCGGATTCGAAACCCCGACACTTTTCACCATTGCCGCGGATTTAACTCAAATGCAAGTGGTGGCCGATGTGGATGAGGCTGATATAGGTGGGGTGGAAGAAGGCCAGCGTGCCAGCTTTACGGTAGATGCTTATCCGAATGATACTTTTGAAGGTGTAGTGACACAGATTCGCTTGGGGGACGCTAGCAGTACGAGCAGCACAAGCAGCAGTACAAGTACCGTGGTGACTTACGAAGTGGTAATCTCGGCGCCTAATCCCGACCTGAAACTGAAACCGCGCCTGACGGCCAACGTCACGATTTATATTCTTGATAAGAAAAATGTATTGTCTGTTCCGAACAAGGCTTTGCGTTTCGTTCCGGAGAAACCTCTCATCGGTGCTAATGACATCGTGAAAGATTGCGAGGGTGAACATAAACTCTGGACACGTGAAGGGACGACATTCACGGCTCATCCGGTAGAAATCGGAATCAGCAACGGCATATCTACGGAAATTGTCAGCGGCATCACCGAAGGGACGAGGGTTGTGTCCGAAGCTATCATAGGCGCGATGCCGGGCGAAAATGTCGGAGCCGCTCCCAATAAAGAGAGTGGGGGAGAAAGAAGCCCGTTCATGCCGAGCCGTCCGGGAGACAATAAAAAGAGGAACAACAAGTGACAATCATGAAGAGAGTAATTGAAATACAGAATATCAAACGGGACTTTCAGGTGGGGGACGAAACCGTTCATGCGTTGCGGGGCGTTTCGTTTACTATCAATGAAGGGGAGTTTGTCACCATCATGGGTACTTCCGGTTCGGGAAAGTCCACGCTCCTTAATATATTGGGCTGTCTGGACACCCCGACAAGCGGAGAGTATCTGCTCGATGATATTCCCGTCCGCACGATGAGCAAACCTCAACGTGCGGTGTTGAGGAATCGTAAGATCGGGTTCGTGTTCCAAAGTTACAATCTGCTGCCCAAAACGACCGCTGTGGAGAATGTCGAACTGCCGCTTATGTACAACTCGTCCGTGAGTGCTTCCGAACGTCGGCGCCGTGCTATCGAATCTTTGCAGGCTGTGGGGTTGGGCGACCGTCTGGAACACAAATCCAATCAGATGTCCGGAGGACAGATGCAGCGCGTTGCCATCGCACGCGCACTGGTAAACAATCCTGCCGTGATTCTCGCGGACGAAGCAACCGGAAACCTCGACACCCGTACCTCTTTCGAGATACTTGTCCTGTTTCAGAAACTGCATAAGGAAGGACGTACACTCATCTTTGTGACACATAATCCCGAAATCGCGCAATATAGCAGCCGGAATATCCGACTGCGCGATGGTCATGTCATAGAGGACACTGTCAACTCAAATATTCTGTCCGCTGCCGAAGCACTGGCTGCATTGCCGAAGAATGACGAGGATTAAACAGTGATTAGCGGGATAGTGATTAGTGATAAATTCATTGCTGTTCATTATCGCGCTAATCAGTAAATTATTAATTACTAATAACATGAATGGAACTAATTTATTCAAGATAGCTCTCCGGGCGTTGGCGAACAATAAGCTGCGTGCTTTTCTCACCATGCTTGGTATCATTATCGGTGTTGCTTCCGTTATCACGATGCTTGCTATCGGGCAGGGTTCGAAGAAAAGCATCCAGCAGCAAATCTCCGAAATGGGCTCGAACATGATTATGATTCATCCGGGAGCCGATATGCGTGGCGGTGTCCGGCAAGATCCGTCTGCCATGCAGACCTTGAAACTTGCCGATTACGAAGCCTTGCGCGATGAGACAAGTTTCTTGTCTGCCATCAGTCCCAATGTTTCTTCATCGGGACAGCTTATTGCCGGTAACAATAACTATCCGGCATCCGTGAATGGTGTAGGAACGGAATATCTCGATATCCGCCAGTTGACGGTTGAGAATGGGGAGATGTTTACGGAAGCTGATATCCAAAGCTCCGCAAAAGTATGTGTGATAGGAAAGACGATAGTGGACAATCTTTTTCCGGACGGAAGTGATCCGGTAGGCAAGATTATCCGTTTCAGCAAGATACCCTTCCGGGTGGTAGGCGTACTCAAGGCCAAGGGGTACAACTCTATGGGACAAGACCAGGATGCCGTAGTGCTTGCCCCTTATACCACTGTCATGAAACGTCTGCTCGCCGTAACGTATCTGCAAGGTGTGTTTGCTTCTGCCCTCACCGAAGATATGACGGAATATGCTACGGATGAAATCAGTACGATTCTCCGCCGTAATCATAAACTGAAAGCATCGGACAATGATGATTTCACTATCCGTACACAACAGGAACTGAGTACGATGCTCAACTCTACTACCGATTTGATGACAACTTTGCTCGCTTGCATCGCAGGAATCTCATTGGTGGTGGGCGGCATTGGAATTATGAATATCATGTATGTATCCGTAACGGAACGTACACGCGAGATTGGTCTGCGTATGTCCGTCGGTGCACGGGGTGTTGATATTCTGAGCCAGTTTCTTATTGAAGCCATCATGATTAGTATCACGGGTGGTATCATCGGAGTGATTATAGGCTGCGGAGCCAGTTGGGTCGTTAAAAGTGCGGCACATTGGCCTATCTATATCCAACCGTGGAGTGTATTCCTTTCTTTTGCGGTATGTACCGTCACCGGAGTCTTCTTCGGATGGTATCCTGCCAAAAAAGCAGCAGATTTAGACCCGATAGAGGCTATCAGATACGAATAAAAAGCTATCTTTGTCTCCATGAAACAAACCTTTACATCCGCACGTCGTCCCCTAGAAATACTGATACATATTATCAGTTGGGGGATTATGTTCGGTTTCCCGTTCTTTTTCGTTGAGCGTGGGAACGGGAACATCAACTGGATGGCTTATATACGTCATCTTGCCGTACCGCTTTCGTTTATGATTGTGTTCTACGTCAACTATTTCTTTTTGGTTCCCCGCTATCTTTTCCAGAGTCAGTCCAAAAGATATGTCATCTATAACATCATCTTTTTATGTATCATCGGAGTCTTGCTTCACTTTTGGCAGAACCTGACGTTCGATCCTTCGTTTACGCCCAAACACAAACGCCCGGGTATGCCGCCGGGATGGTTGTTCTTCCTCAGGGATATGCTGAGCCTGGTCTTCACCATCGGGCTGAGTGCCGCCATCCGTATGAGTGCGCGATGGGCTCAGAACGAAGCCGCCCGTAAGGAAGCGGAACGGAATCGTGCGGAAGCCGAACTGAAGAATCTGCGTAACCAACTGAATCCGCACTTTCTGCTGAATACTCTGAATAATATTTATGCTTTGATTGCATTTGATTCGGACAAGGCGCAGGAAGCGGTGCAGGAGTTGAGCAAACTTCTTCGATACGTATTGTATGATAATCAGCAGATGTACGTCCCTCTCTGTAAGGAAGTGGATTTTATCCGCAATTATATTGAGTTGATGCGTATCCGCCTGTCCGCCAATGTGCAGATGACTACCCGGTTCGACATTCAGCCGGATAGTCAGACGCTTATTGCTCCGCTTATCTTTATTTCGTTGATAGAGAATGCTTTCAAGCATGGTATTTCTCCTACCGAACCGAGTTTTATCAGTATTCATCTTTCGGAGAATGACGAGGAAGTGGTTTGCGAAATCCGCAACAGCAATCATCCCAAGACAGTGGAGGATAAGAGTGGTTCGGGTGTGGGGTTGGAGCAGGTGAGCCGGCGGCTGGAGATTCTTTATCCCGGGGCTTACACTTGGTCGAAAGGCAGTTCAAGGGATGGTTCTGTCTATGAATCGAGATTGAGTATTAGAATCAGGGAATAGGTGGAAAGCGTTAAGTATAAAACAGTTAGATATAGAATAGTTATGGTGTTACGTTGTGCAATAGTTGATGATGAGCCTTTGGCTCTCAGCCTGTTAGAGAGTTACGTGAATAAGACTCCGTTCCTGCAACTCGTGGGAAAGTATTCCAGCGCGGTTCAGGCGATGAAAGAGTTGCCGGACGAAGAGGTCGACCTTCTGTTTTTGGACATTCAGATGCCGGAGCTTAACGGACTGGAGTTCTCGAAGATGGTAGATTCCCGTACCCGCATCGTATTTACCACTGCTTTCGGTCAGTATGCCATCGACGGTTATCGTGTCAACGCACTCGATTATCTCTTGAAGCCAATTTCCTACGTTGACTTTTTGCAAGCGGCCAATAAAGCATTGCAATGGTTCGAACTGGTGCAGAAGCCGGAGGAGATAGACAGTATTTTCGTGAAGAGTGACTATAAGCTGGTACAAATAGACTTGAAGAAAATTACATATATCGAAGGTCTGAAGGATTATATTAAAATCTATACAGAAGACGCTCCCAAACCCATCCTCTCACTTATGAGTATGAAAGCCATGGAAGAGCTTTTGCCTTCCACTCGTTTCATACGTGTACATCGTTCTTTCATTGTTCAGAAAGATAAGATACGTGTGATTGACCGCGGGCGTATTGTTTTTGACAAGACATATATTCCTATCAGTGATAGTTACAAGCAAGTTTTCCAGGCTTTTCTTGATGAAAGGAGCTAATGTTGGTTATTTTATCGGTGAAATTAAGATTTTTGTCGATAATTATTTGTCGAAACCCGTTTTATCCCTACCTTTGCAAAGAACAGAAAGGGATTGTGAAATTCCGAGAATAGAATAGTTTAGTTAAGTCTAGTTTAGTTTTTGTGTTGAACAGCTCCCTCGTCGGCGGACGAACAAGGGAGCTGTTTTTTTTATTGATAATGTGTCTTTTCGGTTGCGCGAGACAAGAAAAATGTCTTTTTATTATAAAAACACAACAAGTCCTGCAACAATCCGGGGTATTTGTTTGTTTTAATTATAAAAAATGTATATTTGTACTCATTACAAACTATAACGCTGACATATGAAGAATGCACTGCTTTCTATTTGGAAATTCTATCTGGAAGGTTTCCGTAGTATGACACTCGGTCGTACTCTGTGGGTTATTATCCTGCTGAAATTATTCGTTATGTTCTTCATCCTCAAATTGTTCTTTTTTCCTGACTTTCTCGGCGACCATCCTACGGATGCTGACAAGGGAACCTATGTGGGCAACGAACTGATACAACGTGCCATTCCCGAGAAACCGGTTGATTTTTAACTCTTAAACTACATAAGATTATGATTGAAAGTATTGACACTTCACTTATCGATTGGTCGAGAGCCCAATTTGCGATGACAGCTATGTACCACTGGATTTTTGTTCCCCTCACACTCGGACTGGCAGTGGTGATGGGCATCATGGAGACGCTGTATTATAAAACAGGCAAAGAATTCTGGAAAAAAACTGCAATGTTCTGGATGAAGCTTTTCGGTATCAACTTCGCCATTGGTGTGGCAACCGGCTTGATTCTTGAGTTTGAGTTTGGTACGAACTGGAGCAATTATTCATGGTTTGTAGGAGATATTTTCGGTGCACCGTTGGCTATTGAAGGGATTTTGGCATTCTTTATGGAAGCCACATTTATCGCTGTGATGTTCTTCGGTTGGGGAAAAGTCAGCAAACGTTTCCATTTGGCTTCTACCTGGCTGACGGGTCTGGGGGCAACGATTTCTGCCTGGTGGATTCTCGTTGCTAACGCATGGATGCAACATCCGGTAGGTATGGAGTTCAATCCCGATACGGTTCGTAATGAGATGGTCGATTTTTGGGCAGTAGCCACTTCGCCTGTGGCTGTGAATAAATTCTTTCATACAGTGCTGTCCGGCTGGGTGCTTGGTGCGGTCTTTGTAGTCGGCGTTAGTTGCTGGTACTTGCTGAAGAAACGCAACCGTGAGTTTGCGCTTGCCAGCATTAAGATTGGCGCTATCTTCGGATTGGCGGCATCGTTGTTGGCTGCTTGGACGGGCGACGGTTCCGGCTATCAGATTGCGCAGACACAGCCCATGAAACTGGCTGCTGTGGAAGGCTTGTACGAAGGCGGCACGAATGTCGGACTGGTGGGAATCGGTATGCTGAATCCCGAAAAAAAGACGTATAATGATGGAAAGGAGCCGTTCCTTTTCCGTATTGAGATACCGAGTATGCTTTCTTTCCTTGCCGAACGTGATGTGAATGGTTACGTTCCGGGCATTGCAAATATCATCGAGGGCGGTTATGAGATGAAAGACGGAACGAAAGCTCTTTCGGCTGCCGAGAAGATAGAGCGGGGAAAGACGGCTATCGGTGCTTTGGCTGCCTATCGTGCGGCAAAGAGTGCAGGACACGAAGAAGACGCGCAAGTAGCTTACAAAGTATTACAAGAAAACATCCCTTATTTCGGCTACGGATATATTAAGGATGTGAACCAGTTGGTTCCGAATGTCCCTCTGAACTTCTACGCATTCCGTGTTATGGTAATTCTGGGCGGATATTTCATTCTATTCTTTATCGTAGTCCTTTTCTTTGTTTATAAGAAGGATTTAAGCAAAATGCGCTGGATGCATTGGATTGCCTTGCTGACTATTCCTTTGGGTTATATTGCCGGACAGGCCGGATGGGTGGTTGCCGAATGTGGCCGTCAGCCGTGGGCTATCCGTGATATGCTGCCTACATCGGCTGCTATCTCCAAACTGGATGTGGGGGCTGTGCAGACCACTTTCTTTATCTTCCTGCTCTTGTTCACAGTAATGCTCATTGCAGGTGCCGGAATTATGGTAAAGGCCATCAGGAAAGGACCGGAAACGGGTGATAATATTAATATTAACCATTAATCGTAAAGACTATGTATATATTTCTACAACAATATTGGTGGCTTGTCGTTTCCTTGCTGGGAGCTATCCTTGTGTTTTTATTGTTTGTGCAAGGCGGTAATTCATTGCTGTTCTGTCTCGGTAAGACGGAAGAACAGCGTAAGATGATGGTGAACTCTACGGGACGTAAATGGGAGTTTACATTTACTACGCTGGTCACTTTCGGTGGTGCTTTCTTTGCTTCTTTTCCGTTATTTTATAGTACTAGCTTCGGCGGTGCTTATTGGCTGTGGATGATTATTCTTTTCAGCTTTGTGTTGCAGGCTGTCAGTTATGAGTTTCAGAGTAAAGCGGGAAATCTGTTGGGTAAAAAGACATATCAGACTTTTCTGGTGATAAATGGGGTAGTAGGGCCGTTGTTGCTTGGTGGAGCGGTGGCTACATTCTTCACTGGTTCTGATTTTTATATCAATAAGGCAAATATGACAGATACCATTATGCCCGTCATCAGCCATTGGGGAAACGGTTGGCACGGATTGGATGCGCTGACTGATATCTGGAATGTGATTTTAGGATTGGCTGTTTTCTTCCTTGCCCGTGTGTTGGGAGCGCTTTACTTTATCAATAATATAGCAGATAAGGAACTGACCGGAAAATGTCGCCATGCTGTACGGAATAATACAATTCTGTTCCTTGTGTTTTTCCTGTCATTCGTCATTCGTACATTGGTCTCTGACGGTTTTGCAGTGAATCCGGATACGCAGGAGATTTATATGCAGCCTTTCAAATACTTTACTAACTTTATCGAAATGCCGGTAGTTCTTATCCTGTTCCTTATAGGGGTTGTATTAGTTCTTTTCGGTATCGGCAAGACATTGCTCAAAAAGACCTTCGATAAAGGTATTTGGTTTACGGGAATCGGTACGGTGCTGACTGTCTTGTCTTTATTGTTGGTGGCAGGATATAATAACACTGCTTATTACCCGTCTTATACAGATTTGCAAAGTTCATTGACTTTAGCCAATAGCTGCTCTAGTGAGTTTACTTTGAAGACAATGGCTTACGTTTCCATTCTCGTTCCGTTTGTGATTGCTTATATTTTCTACGCTTGGCGCAGCATCGACCGTCACAAGATTACGGAGGAAGAGATGGATGAAGGCGGTCATTCATATTAAGAAGAGTCTGATAAACAGGAGATAATAGAAATAAACGAAGGGTGTCAAAAGGAATATAGTTTTATCTTTTTGACACCCTTCTGCTTTATAGCCGGTTTCCGTACTTTCTTACTTGTTTACTACATTTTCCGGTGTTCCGGCGATATATGCCTGTATGTTGCTGATTGCGATATTCATCAGGCGTTCGCGAGCTTCCTGCGTAGCCCATGCGATATGCGGAGTGATATAGCAGTTCTTTGCTGTCAGCAACGGATTGTCAGCGTGAGGGGGCTCGGTAGAAAGAACATCTACTCCCGCTGCATAAATCTTGCCACTATTAAGTGCATCCGCCAAGTCCTGTTCATTAACTAGCGGACCACGGCCGGTATTGATTAAAATAGCTGTCGGCTTCATCATCGCAAGACGACGGGCATTCACCATCTCACGTGTGTCGGGGGTAAGCGGGCAGTGCAGGCTGATAATATCACACTCGCTGAATAGCTGGTCTAAATCCATTTTCTTGATTTCCGGTGGTAACTGGAAATGTGATTTTGAAGTGAATGCATATACTTGCATACCAAAACCGATAGCAACACGTGCAGTCGTATATCCGGTATTTCCCAGTCCGACCAGACCGATTTTCTTTTCTCTCAGTTCCATCAATGGGGTATCCCAAAAACAGAAATCTTTGCTGTTTGTCCAGCGACCTTTGTGCACTTCTTCCGAGTGATGCTGTACTTGCTGGCTGATATTCAGGATGTGTGCGAATACCATCTGAGCAACAGAGGCTGTGCTGTATGAGGGGATATTAGTAACGGTGATTCCCCGCTCTTTGGCAGCGGCAGTATCAACGACATTGTATCCGGTAGCCAGTACGCCGATATATTTCAGTTCGGGCAGTGCGGCCATATGGTCTGCGTTGATGATTACTTTATTAGTCAGAAGCATGTTTGCTCCGGCTGCACGTTCTAATACTTCTTCGGGAGCAGTGCGGTCATATATCGTACATTCTCCGAGAGCTTTAATACCTTCCCAGGACAAATCTCCGGGATTGGCGGCAAAGCCGTCTAAAACTACAATCTTCATTTCAATTTTGATATTAATAATATGTTATACGTCTTTCTTTAAATAGCAGCTCAAAATAAAAAACTCCTCCTTCCGGAAGGAGGAGCAGGTAATATTATTGCTTGCATAATGGAAATTCCCATTTGAATTATCATTTCTTGAACTTGTCTCCCCACAACTGCATCATCCGTTCGGCATGCTTCTGTTCCGCCGGATTGTTTTGTGGTTGCCATATCCGTTTATCTTTCAGTTCGTCCGGGAGGAATTGCTGTTTGACGAAGTTACCTTCGTAGCTATGCGCATATTTATATTCCTGCCCGTAGCCCAGTTGCTTCATCAGTTTTGTCGGAGCATTTCGCAAATGCAAGGGGACAGGCAGATTTCCGGTTGAACGGACCAGTTCCAGCGCATCGTTAATAGCACTGTATGCTGAATTACTTTTAGGACTGGTTGCCAGATAAATTGTTGTTTCAGCCAAAGGAATCCGTCCTTCCGGCCAGCCGATTTTCATCAACGTATCGAAACAGGCGTTTGCCAGAAGCAATGCGTTCGGATTGGCCAGTCCGATATCTTCCGAAGCCGAAATGACAAGCCGGCGGGCAATGAAAGCAGGGTCTTCACCACCTTCCACCATACGGGCGAGCCAATAGATAGCCCCGTCCGGGTCGCTTCCGCGAATAGACTTGATGAAAGCAGAGATGATGTCATAATGCATCTCCCCATCTTTATCGTATGCCAGCGGATTCTGTTGCAGCCGTTCGGTCACCATTTCATCGGTGATAACAACCGTTTCTTCCGTTTCCGATTGCACAACAAGTTCCAATATATTAAGCAGCTTGCGGGCATCTCCACCGGAGAAGCGCAACATGGCTGTTGTCTCTTTCAATTCGATTTTCCGTTCCTTCAATACGGTATCCGTAGTGATGGCGCGTTGCAGCAGTTCCAGCAGGTCTTCCTTTTCCAAAGATTTGAGCACATAAAGCTGGCAACGGGACAGGAGAGGGCGGATGACCTCGAACGACGGGTTTTCCGTTGTTGCGCCAATCAGCGTGACTGTTCCGTTTTCTACTGCTCCCAACAGAGAATCTTGTTGCGACTTGCTGAACCGATGGATTTCATCAATAAACAGTATCGGGCTGGACTGTGAAAAGAAGCGGTTGCTCTTGGCACGGTCTATCACTTCGCGCACGTCCTTCACACCGGAAGTTACAGCACTCAATGTATAAAAAGGAGTTTCCAGTTTGTTGGCTATGATTTGCGCAAGAGTCGTTTTGCCTACTCCGGGCGGGCCCCAAAGGATAAAAGAAGAGATGCGTCCTGCATCAATCATCTTGCGTAAGATAGCACCCGGCCCCACTAAATGTTTTTGGCCGATATATTCGTCTAAAGTCTTGGGCCGTAGCCGCTCTGCTAGAGGTTGCATAATTCTTAGAATACCATTAATACCATGAAACGGATACCATTCTTATTAATACCCGGATTGTCACGGTAGGTGAAACGATGTACATATTCAATGTGCAGCAACTTGAATATGTTGTAAATACCGACACTTGCTTCGACATACGGCACTTTCGGGTCCATCACGAAACTGGTAAACTTTCCGTCGCGCGTCGGGAAACGGAACAAGTCGGGATTGCTGCTCTTGAACGGATTATTCTTGTCCGTCAGTGTTCCCCACAATGCGCGGACACGAAACATCTCTCTCCATTTCAGGTTCTTGATGAGCGGAATACGGTTGAATAGTTTTCCATTCATGTCGTAAGACAAAGACAGGGAGGCGAAACGGTCGTTCAAGAATTCCATGTTATTGATGAGGTTGAACGTTTCCCGTTGGGTGATGTAGGACAAGTTGGCTTCCGGCAGAATCAACAGCGGGAAAGGCACGGTATTCCATTCTGCACCTGCTTTTACGCTACAGTCTATCTTTCCCCAGGAAGCGGGAAGCCAGAAACGTTTCCACACACTTGCTTCTGTACGGTTGAAGTTATATTCTCCGCCTAATACACCTTTGAATCCCATGGCATGAGTCAGCGTGAAAATAGGGGCATCCAGTGATACCGGCACGCGGCGTTGCTTGGAATTGACGAATGATTCGCCCGGAGCATAGCGCAATGTCAGGCTTGCTTCGGTAGTCGTGACGTCATGTACACGTGTTTGTGCGGCGTCGTTACGCAGATATTCCAGTTTTCCGGTAGGCTCGTCATTACGGTGGCGGAGCATCGCTTTCACTCCGAAACCGGTAAGCGTTTCGAGTTCGTAATTGACAGTCGCATCGCGCATATAGGACATTTGGTCTACCGTTGTTGTTTTCAGCGACAGGAAGATATTGTCCTTATCCGTAAACAGGAACTTATCCATCGGCGACATTACATCGTAACTGTAAGTTGCCGAAATATAATGTTTCGGAAATTCCCAAACCACATAATCGCGTTTGTTGAACGAATAAGTCAGCGTACCGCTATATTTCCACCGCTCGTCTTTCAGGCCGTAAGCGCCATATCCGCTCAAGAACCAATGCTTGTCGAAATGCGCCGTAGTCATGCCGCTCAACCGGAAACGGGTTCCATCGATGTAGTTGCTCGAAATCATCGTATTGATAGGGCCTATATCCACTTTACTCGGATGCCCTTTACTTCCTGTCTCTACAAAGTTCTCAATCAAGGCTTTCGCTCCGAAGATAATATATTTGAATCCCGGAATCTGTTCAAGACGATTGACAAATATGTCCATCGTACTTTCCTTTTTCGTCAACGGAACCTGGCGGACGCTCGCCCAATACTCGTCGCTTTTCGAAAGCATATCAGCTTCCTTTATCACGCTTCCTTTCAACCGGAAGAGCCGTTGTTCGATAGGGTCGAACTTGTAATCACTGTATTTTGTGATTCGTTCTACCTGCAATCCGCCTGCCGTTTTGTTGGAACTCCAGGAAAGGTCTACGGTCATATTGTCATCGGACAATACCCAGTTGCCGTTGGGAAGTTGTTCGTACTGCTGCACGATGTCCATGCGGTTGACGAAGTTGACTCCGGTCTTTTTGGGCAGATTCATCGTACATTTCTGTACGGCATACGTAGAATCATTCAGTACGTACAGATGCCCGGTGAACCCGAAGTCCTGCGAATTTTGCGGAACGAAAGTCAGATGTACGCATTCGCGCCTGTCCACCATCAATGTGTCCATCAGATAATATTTATAAAAAGAAATGGCGTTACTGCCGATAGGACTTACGAAGCGCTGTTGCAGCAGACGGATGTCGTCATCGTAGATGTTGATATCGGCAAAGACATCTTTCAATACAGTGCCGAGCATATCTCCTGTGGAGAAGAACTCTTCGATACCGTTGGAGTTTTTTCCTTTGATAATGGTTTTCTTGCTTTCGGGGTCTTTCCGGTAGATGGTTTGCGAAGCTGTCTCCTGTACGGAAATCGGGAGAATCAACTTATTCGTAGTTTCCGACACCTCCACCTGGTCTTTGAGGAAAGAATATTTCTTGTAGATACCTTTCTCCAGTTTTTCCGGCGTGAGGTCGTTGATAGACATTTTCATCTTCTCGTACTTTTCATACTGGTAGTAGTCGTTCACTTCGAGGACTTGCGCCTTTTTGTGCTCGATCACCTTTTTCATGAATTCGACTGCCGGATTGTTCTTGCGGGAGTATTTTTCTTTCTTGGGCTTTACAACGACTTCGCTCAGAAGCACATTGTCCGGGGCTAATTGCACGTTAACCGTCTGGCTTCCATAGCTGACTTTAACCGTTTTGCTGATATAGCCGACGGCGGAGAAAACAAGTGTTCCACCGTTCCTGCGGGCATCGAGACTATATTCTCCGTCAATATTGGTGATGGTACCCATATCCTTCTTTTCCTGATAGTAGACGGAGATATACATCAATGGCTCATGTGTCACTGAATCAGTAACTACCCCTTTTATTTGCTGTGCAAAAGCATTTGAAGCTGCCAATACAAGTAAGAGCAGTATAAGTATTTTGCTATATCGTTGTTTCATAACGTTCGTAGTAGGGCTGCAAAGTTAACAAATAACTCTAAGGATAAGAGAATATATAACTTTTTTTACCCATCGTTTTTGGTTGTTTACAAGCATATATCGCCCAATGCTCAAATAAGTCAGGCTTGGGCATATATATTTAACAACTGGTTTCAGATTTAGTTTCATTTGTTGAAACTATTTGTATCATTCGGTGAAACATTTTGTTTCTCGGTGTGAAACTGTTTGTTTCTCGGTGTGAAACACTTCGTTTCCCGGTGTGAAACACTTTGTTTCAAGGCAGGTTGAAACTGCTTGCCCTACACTTTGACAGAATAGGGCAAGGAAGGTGATTGTTATTTGCTTGATAGAATCTGTACGATACGCTCTGCAGTGCGTCCGTCCCAACGTTCGGGGAGTTCGCCGTGCTTCCATTCGCCTTTCATCAGCGTGTCCATTGCTTTAGCGAGCAGGAACGGGTCTTCTCCGACAAGCTCGTTGGTTCCCATGCGCCATGTTTCCGGATGTTCGGCATATGTATTGAGGGTGATGCAGGGAATACCCATGAAGGTCGCTTCTTCGGCCACGTTGCCGGAGTCGGTGATGATTCCTTTTGCTTTGTTTATCAGATAACCGAAGAAAAGGTAATTCTGTGGCGGCATGATGTGTAGGTTCGGAGCTTCGATGCCCAGTTCTTTAATCGCATTGCGCACATACGTGTGCAAGGGTGCTACGATAGGCATGCCGGCAGACTTCTCAATCAATGTCTCCATCAGTTGTCGCAGATTCTCTTTGTCATTGAGCAATACGCGGCGGTTGAGGGTGAGCAGGAGGTAATTGCCTTCCTGTAATCCCAGTACGGAAAACCATATCGGTTTAAGTAACCGGTTGCGGTTGTATCGGATAGTATCTATCAGGATATTGCCTACATAATATACGTTTTCGCTTTCCGTGCCCGTCTGGTTCAGGTTGCGGTTGGCAACCATGCCGGCTGTAAACAGATAGTCGGACAGCCCGTCGGTAATCATACGGTTCACTTCCTTCGGCATCTTCATGTCGAAAGAGCGGGTTCCGGCTACGAGGTGCGCCACCTTGATTCCTTGTTTTTTGGCTACGATGGCGCAACTCATGGTTGCGGTCAGGTCGTCCACTACAAGAACGACGTGTGCCGGGTTTTCGGTCAGCTCCTGTTCGAAGGCTACCATGATTCCTGCTGTCAAACTCGTTGGATTACTGCTTTCCACTCCCAGATACACATCGGGAGCTTTCATATCGAGATCCGAAAAGAGAGAAGCATCCAGACTTGTATCATCTTTCCTCCCTGTATAAACCAGTCGGTAAGAGATACTTTTACCCAGCGCCCGTGCGGCTTCAATAGCGCGTGTAATGGGAGCTATCTTCATAAAATTGGGGCGTGCCCCCGCAACAATTGTTATTTTCATATTGTTTCTACCTTATTCGGTTTAATTCGTGAAGCAAAAGTACATTTTCTTACGGAATTTATTCGTTACTTTGCATACAAAATAACAAATATATGCCCACATTCGTTCAAATTCTTGATTTTATAGGCACATTTGCCTTTGCTATTAGTGGTATCCGGCTGGCTTCGGCGAAGCGTTTCGACTGGTTCGGAGCCTATGTTGTCGGACTTGCTACGGCTATCGGGGGTGGTACCATCCGTGATGTCCTGCTTGATGTTACCCCCGGGTGGATGACAGACCCCATTTACCTGATTTGTACGGGGCTGGCTTTGCTGTGGGTTATCTGTTTCGGGCGTTGGCTTATCCGGCTCAACAATACTTTTTTTATTTTCGACAGCATCGGGCTGGCGCTGTTCACTGTGGTAGGTGTGGGCAAGAGCATAGCCTTGGGATATCCTTTTTGGGTGGCAATCATTATGGGTAGTATCACGGGAGCAGCCGGTGGCGTGATTCGTGATGTCTTTATCAACGAAATTCCCTTGATATTCCGGAAAGAAATTTATGCAATGGCTTGTGTGGTAGGCGGTATTGCTTACTGGCTTTGCGATGTCGCGGGACTTGAGTCATACGGATGCCAGCTAATCGGCGGGTCGGCCGTATTCCTGACCCGCATCCTGGCTGTAAAATATCACATCTGTCTGCCTATATTAAAAGGTGGCGATGAGATAAGGGAAGAGTAGCAAAAACTTATTCGTCCTTCATTTCCAATTCTCCCTGGAAACTGATGGATTGCCGGTTCTGCATACTGACATCAATGTTTGCCGAACCGTTAGGGTATATTTTTGCTCTGAATTCATATCTGTCTTCAGGATTCCGGGCTATGAATTTGATGACAGCATTTCCTTTCTTATCCATTTCCATGGTATATTCCTTGAGGGGTGCTTTGAAGTTCAGCCCGTCACCGCCGCCATAAGGAATACTGTAAGCCCGTCCGAAATAAGGCAGGTAGGAGATGACCGAGTCATTTCTGATTTCCAGTGAGTAGGGAGATGTCAGCGGGATGGAACGTCCGCGCATCGGCAGAGCGGTCCGGGCATCTATCTTGTAATTTTCGGATGCGATGAGTTTCGTCACAGCTTCTTTTTTCTGTTCCTTCTTCTCTTTTTTACTTTGAGCCGAAAGGGTGGGGAACTCTGCCAGCAAGACCAGCACCAACATTAAGATTTGTTTCTTCATTTTCATATCAGTTGCATTTAGGTTGATATACATATGTATAACGACCAAATATAGGAAAAAGTCGGGAGCTCTTCCCTTTCCTTTAATGAAAATTAAACAGAAATCCTGACCTTTACCTTAATATATAAGAAGAACTTAGAACTGTTCCAGTATCTCAATCCGCTTTTCAATGGGGGGATGAGTGGCAAACAGACCGCTGAGCTTGCTATATAAGCCTTTTGTTTTCTTTTTGGGATTCTGAATAAATAATTGCGCTATATCTTTCCGTTGCACAGCTTCTATCGCCGGGTCGGCAGATATTTTGCGCAAAGCATTGGCGAGTGCCAGCGGGTTCTTTGTCATCTCCGCCGCTCCTGCATCTGCCATATATTCACGTTTGCGTGAAATGGCAAAACGCATCAGGCTGGCGAAAAGGAAACCGATAGCGGCTATCAACAAAGCGACAAGCATGAAAAGGAAAATTCCTCCGCTGCCTTTACTGTTGCTGCGTACACGTATATGTGTAATAGCATAGAATGTGATTTCCGTCAGCATGGAGAAGATTCCGACAAATACGATGGAGATAATCAGCAGGCGTACATCCCGATTGCGGATATGAGTTAGCTCATGTCCGATTACGGCTTCCAGTTCTTCATCATTCAGCTTCTTGATGATACCACTCGAAAGGGTAATCGTGTATGTACGGTCATTGATGCCGCTTGCGAATGCATTCAGCGAATCGTCATAAATGATATTTATCTTCGGCATACTCATGCCCTGGGACATACAGAGGTTTTCCACTAGATTATAAACGCGTTTGTTCTCTTTGCGGTCCAGCGGCTTGGAACCCGTGGCGGAATTAATGATTTTCGTATTGGCCCAATAGGCGATAAGAAACCAAATCGCCACCACTCCTAAAGTGTAGGGCAGGGAAGAGAGGAAAAAATGATTGACCATAGGCATCATCTCAACTTCCATGCTCTTTCCGTATCCGAAAAGAATCAGCAGATAGCAGGACAGGTAAAGGAGTACTGTTACCAGACAAGGAAAGAGCAACAATAGAAACACAGAACGTAGGTTGTTCCGGCTCTGCTGTGTTTGGATTCCGACGTATTGCATTGCGTGTTTGATTTATGCAGTGAGTGAACGGTGACTGGGTATTAGAAATTGATTTTGGGAGCTTGTTCCAGATTAGCGCGTTCGTTCTTTCCCAAATCGAACATAATTTCTCTTTGGAATCCGGTCATGCCTGCTATGATATTTGACGGGAATGTCTGAACGGCGTTATTATATTCTTTGGTTGCCGAGTTGAAATAACGGCGGACGGCAGCTAGCTTATTCTCCACATCGGCTATTTCTTCCTGTAATTGCAGGAAGTTCTGATTCGCTTTCAGGTCGGGATAAGCTTCCAGTGTGATTTTCAATCCTGCGAGGGCAGAGCTCAACTGGTTTTCAGCGGCTATCTTATCATCGATAGTCTTGGCGCTGACTGCGCCGTTGCGTGCCTGAATCACCCGGTCGAGTGTTTCCTTTTCGTGTGCGGCATATCCTTTCACGGTATCTACCAATTGAGGTATCAGGTCATGGCGCTGCTTCAACTGTACGTCAATGTCGGCAAAAGCGTTTTCACGGTTGTTTCTCAGTCTCACTAACGAATTGTACATAGATGCAAAAATAATGCCCAATAATACAATAATTCCTACAATAATAAGTATAGTCATCGTCTCTTCATTTATTTGATAATATTAATCAAAAGTAATCTATTTGGTTCTGTTAAGCAAATAAACGGGGACTTTTTTCTCCGAATACCACCTGAAATCTATCAGAAAGCACCTGAAAACTATCATTTGACAGAAATACCCCCTAAAAATTGATTAAAATCCCCCTGTATGAGACGTAAAATACCCTTAAACTTGCAACCGACGAGAAAAACGAAATATTAACCATAAAACCCTTAAAGTATGAAAAGTTTAAGTTTCAGAAAAGATTTAATTGGAGTTCAGGAGGAGTTGCTTCGTTTCGCTTATAAACTGACGGCCAATCGTGAAGAAGCGAATGATTTGTTGCAGGAAACATCTTTAAAAGCCTTGGATAACGAGGAAAAATTTGCTCCGGACACAAATTTCAAGGGATGGATGTATACTATCATGCGTAACATCTTTATTAATAACTACCGGAAAATAGTACGTGACCAGACTTTCGTAGACCCCACCGATAATTATTACCACTTGAACCTGCCGCAGGATTCAGGGTTCGAAAGCACGGAAGGTTCTTATGATTTGAAAGAAATGCACCGCATTGTCAATGCATTGCCCAAGGAGTATAAAGTGCCTTTTTCCATGCACGTATCAGGCTTCAAATATCGCGAAATTGCAGAAAAATTAGGTTTGCCATTAGGAACTGTGAAGAGCCGCATCTTCTTCACGCGTCAACGTTTGCAACAAGAACTGAAGGACTTCATTTAAAAGAGGATAATACATACAAACAAACTTAATGATATAAAGAGAGCAACGGAAATGGATTCCCGTTGCTCTTTCTTTTTTCTTATATGCTTAGGCATATGATGAATAACTGTGGTATCTGTCTACCGCTTTTTCTTTTTCCTGCTTTTGCTTTCTTTCTTTTCTGTCGTTTTTTCTTCCGGCGGAAACTTGGGAACGAGGTTCATCAACCGTAATATTTGTTTTTGGCGTTTTAGTATATAAGGCGAAGGATTGGCCGAGTCAAACCGTATCGGATTGGGAAGAGTAGCGGCTATGAGGGCGCATTGGCTTCTTGTCAGTTTGGCGGCCGTTGTGCCGAATTTATTTTCAGCGGTAGCTTGTGCACCGTAGATGCTGTTACCCATTTCAATAGAGTTGAGATAGACTTCCATGATTCGTTCTTTCGACCAGAACGTTTCGATGAGGAACGTGAAATAAACTTCGAGTCCTTTCCGTACCCACGAAGATTGCGGCCATAAGAAGACATTCTTGGCTGTCTGCTGACTGATGGTGCTTGCACCCCGTTTTCGTTTGCGTGTTTCATTCTCTTTCACCGCTTTCTTGATTTCTATGAAATCAAAGCCGTTGTGTTCGGCAAAGCGGTTGTCTTCGGATGCAATGACTGCCATCGGCATACTGGGAGATATCTTATCAAAAGAAACCCACGTGTGTTTCCACGTGGGTTTATCTCCTGAAAAAATCTGCTGAACGCTTCGGATAACCATCAACGGAGTAATATAAACCGGCATAAACCGATAGATAATGACCGTCAGTAAAGTTGAAGCAAAGAAGAATATCAGCAGGTTTCGCGTATAACGCAGTAATTTTTTAATTAGCGGCTGCCTGTGCATCTCTAATCATCTGTTCACTAGCGTACATGTACACTTCTACACGGCGGTTCTGTTCGCGTCCGGCTGCAGTGTCATTGCTTGCAACAGGGTCGCTTTCGCCCATTCCTTGTACACTTTTAATCTGATTGGTAGAAACACCACAACTCAACAGGTAGCTGGATACACTCTGTGCACGTTCCTGTGACAAGTTCAGGTTTTTCTGGCGGCTTTGTTCGGCAGTACTGTTTTTCCAGCCCTGGTTATCGGTATATCCATAAATAGATACGTCCATGTCACGGTTTTGGTTAAGTACGTTGTTGGCGAATTTGCTGAGAGCAGATTTAGCGGCAGCACTCAGACTGGCATTACCTGTAGTGAAAAGAATACCCGAATCGAATGTTACTTTCACGGCTTGCAATCCGTTGTTGTCTGTTATCTGTTCTACTTGTGCGCCTTCAATTTGTTTTGCTTCTGCTGCTGCTTTGTCCATCTTCTTACCGATAAGAGCACCTGTACCTGCACCTACTGCCGTACCAATAGCAGCACCGATAGCAGCACCTTTACCTTTACCGATAACACCTCCCAGGATCGCACCTAGTGCAGCGCCCGAACCACCACCGATAGCAGCACCTTTACCAGTGTTGTTCATACTTCCACAGCTACCAAATATCATGGCAATACTCATGAAGAGAACCATAAATTTCATCTTGTTCATAATGTTGATGTCTTTTTAATTGGTTTATAAAATAATATAGTTTTATACGAATCACATCGTATAATAAATAACACTGCAAAGATATATATTATTTGGCAAGCGTGTACTTTTTAAGTTAAAATAACTCGGCCAATTCTTTTCGCATGTTAATGAAAAGCTATGAAAAACTATCCTTTAGCTAGAGTAGGGATGCTCAGGCACTTCTTTTTGATTATGACAAACCAGCTTAAAAGAACCAGCCCCTTGGCAACAGTTGTGACACAGACAGCCCACCAGATGCCTTCTACTCCCATACCCATCCGGACAAACAAGATGGCGAGCGGGATACGCATATAATTGCAGACGATACTGATAACGGCAGGAGGTATCGTGCGCCCGATTCCGTAGAATACTCCCTGCATCGTGATTTCGAGCATCATGAAGAGTTGTGAATATCCGTCGATACGTAAGAACACACCACCGGCTTCATAGGCAACCTGTTCGGGGACGAAGATAGAGAATACCTCGTTTCCGAAGAATACGAAAAGCAGTGTACAGAACGTTCCGAAAATTCCCGTCATCCATAAAGTCGTGTGCCAGGCTTTGAGTACTCGTTCGGTTCGTCCGGCCGCATAGTTTTGGGCGATGAAGGCACTTAGTGCGGTGGAGAACCCCTGTGAAGTATTCCAAGTGATAGCTTCTATCTGTCCGCCGGTAGTGAAAGTCATCAGTCCGATATGCCCGCCCTGCTCTGAGGCCGTGCGGCAAAGGAACATATTGACGAAAGCAAACAAGGTATTTAAAGTAGCTACAGGCAGTCCCAGCTTTAAGATTCTCCTTGTGTATTTTTTCTTCAGGCGGGTGAAGAATGGAAAACCGCCCAATAACGCATCCCTGTGTCGCAATTGATAGACGAAAATCAGAAAGACGCTTGCTTCCGCAATCCAGGTTGCATAAGCCGCGCCGTTTGTCCCCAGTCCGAATCCGAAGATAAACAGAGGGTCGAGGATAATATTCAGTATCAATCCTGTCCCGCTTATGAAAAAAGGAATTTTGCTACGTCCTGCCGCATTGTAGATTCCGGTGAAGGCGGCGGAAAGGAATATGAACGGCAATCCGGTAGAAACAATTCGCAAGTACTGGACGGCATTGGCGGTAATGTGCTCTTCGAGTTCATAGATACGTATGATAGGGTCTGCGAAAACAAAAAGCAATCCACCCCAGCACAAAGAAAGAATCAATGCAATTGTAATATTGTGGGATGCAAAGTTTCGTGCATCTTCCTGACTCTGTGCACCGATGGACTGTCCGACACTAACCTCGGAACCTACTTTGTTTAATAAGGAGATAGAACCGGACATCCATGTCAGAATCCCGACAGAACCGATAGCGGCTACAGCTTCACTTCCCAGTCGTCCCACCCATGCCATATCCGTAAGACTATACGCCATTTGGATGAATGAGGTTGCCATGATAGGCATTGCCAGACTGAACAGTTGGCGGTTGATAGGACCTTGTGTGAGATTCTTTATTCCTTGCATATAATTTTTATAATCAAAATGAGGTGCAAAGATACACAAAATTACTATCTTCGCGCATCCAATAATTCATTAATCAAAGTATATATATACTATGAAACAGAAATTTTCTACTATTTTCTTCCTGTTGCTTCTTTTGCTGGCAGGTTCTCGGGTGGTAGCCCAAAATGCTCCGAAACCTTTTGATATTGAACAACCTTCACTACGTGTATTCCTTCCGGCGCCGGAACTGGCGACAGGTCGTGCTGTGGTGGCATGTCCCGGTGGCGGATATTCGCATCTGGCTGTCAATCATGAAGGTTATGACTGGGCACCGTATTTCAACAAACAAGGTATTGCGCTGATTGTTCTCAAATACCGTATGCCGAAAGGCGACCGCACACTTCCTATTTCGGATGCCGAAGCTGCCATGAAAATTGTGCGCGACAGCGCGGATGTGTGGAATCTGAATCCCAATGATATCGGTATTATGGGGTCTTCCGCCGGCGGTCATCTGGCTTCAACCGTTGCCACTCATGCCAAACCCGAACTTCGTCCGAACTTTCAGATTCTCTTTTATCCGGTGATTACGATGGATAAGTCTTATACTCATATGGGTTCACGCAATAACCTTTTGGGTAAGGACGCTTCTGCCGAATTGGAAACTGAGTATTCCAATGAAAAGCAAGTGACGAAAGACACGCCGCGTGCTTTTATCGTTTATAGTGATGATGACAAGGCAGTGCCGCCCGCTAACGGTGTGAATTATTATCTGGCTCTGAATAAGCATAAAGTCCCTGCCGTTCTACATATCTATCCTTCCGGAGGACATGGCTGGGGGATTCGCGAGAGTTTCCTTTATAAAAACGAAATGCTGGACGAGCTGACTTCCTGGCTGCGTAGTTTCAAGGTTCCTCATAAAGATGCTATCCGTGTTGCCTGTATCGGCAATAGCATTACATATGGAGCACGCATCAAGAATCGCGACCGTGACAGCTATCCTGCTGTATTGGGCCGCATGATGGGGGATGCTTATTGGGTAAAGAATTTCGGAGTAAGTGCCCGCACTTTATTAAATAAAGGTGACCGTCCTTATATGAACGAAAAAACTTATCAGGATGCATTGGCTTTCAATCCCAATATCGTAGTTATCAAACTAGGAACGAACGATAGCAAATCATTCAACTGGAAGTATAAAGCAGACTTCACAAAAGACTTGCAGACGATGGTGGATGCTTTCAAAGCTCTGCCCGCACAACCCGAAATTTATCTCTGCTATCCTTCCAAAGCTTATCAGACCGGTGATAACATCAACGATGATATTATCGCTAAAGAAATAATTCCGATGATAAAGAAGGTTGCCAAGAAAAATAATTTGCCGGTTATCGATCTTCATACGGCAATGGACGGAATCCCCCAGCTTTTTCCGGACAAGATTCATCCGAACGAAGCGGGAGCTGAAATAATGGCAAAAGCTGTTTATAAGGCATTGAAGAAGTAAAACAAAATATAGAAATCACACCCTGCGCCCGACTGGAAATCTCTCTTTTCGAGAGAATTACAGTCGGGCGCTTTTTAGTTTAATGACGCATAATCTTCTTATAATATGCTAAAAAGAGTCTTTGTAGAAAGTCTTGGTTAAGTGGAATATTTATTTTTGTGCGCTTAACTATGTTAAAATGATTAGTGGATGTTATGAATAAACAGAAAGATTTCAAATTTTTCTCGAAGTTGATGAATCACGCTAACATGGGGTGGTGGAAGGCCGATTTAACAACTGCGAGCTATGAATGTTCTGGATATATATCAGAACTTTTGGGTTTGGATGAAACAGGAGTTATCAGTTTTGAGGATTTCAATAAACGTATACTGAAAGAGGAAGAGCATCCTACGACAGCTCATTCTTTTGGTGTACTTCAGATGTCGGAAACTGTATATTTGTTCGACACGGTGAAAGGCCCTGTCTGGATACGTAGCAAAGTCAGCTTTCAGGAAACGGACGAAGAGGGAAATAAAAAAGTCTATGGCATAGCCGAAGTTCAGGACGGTCCCGATATGGCAACAGCTTATCAGGCTTTGCGGTATAGTGAACGTCTTCTGGATTATATCTTCAAGCATTTACCTGTCGGTCTCGAACTGTATAATAAGGATGGAATCCTGGTTGGTCTGAATGACAAGGAACTGGAGATTTTTCATATAGATAGGAAAGAAGACTTGTTGGGGATTAATATCTTCGAGAATCCTATTTTCCCGGAGGAAATGAAAGAAAAGTTGAGGAATAACGAAGATACCGATTTTACTTTCCGCTATGATTTCTCGAAAGTGGGGCAGTATTATCAGAATTCAAAGAAAGAAGGGGTGATTGATTTAGCGACAAAAGCAACCATTCTGTATGATGACAATCATAATCCCATAGGTTATCTGTTGATAAATTCGGATAAAACGGAGCCAACTGTTGTCTATAATAAGTCTCAAGACAAAGCCCGTCGTGAAGTCGAAGTGTCGGACTGCCTGAAGTCTGCTTTTTTGGCTAATATAAGTCATGAGATTCGTACTCCTCTGAATGCTATCGTCGGTTTTTCAAGTCTGTTGGCAAGCACGGAAAATATGGCGGAGAAAGAATTTTATAATTCGCAAATCACTCACAACAGCCAGCTTTTGCTCAATCTGATAAACGATGTTCTTGACCTTTCCAAGATAGAATCCGGGTATCTGGAGTTGCATCCTGATTGGTTTAATCTGGCAGACCTTTTTGATGAGAGCGTTTCGGAATATGCTTGTCAGATACCTTCTGGCATCGAACTTCGGGCTAATTATCCTCAGCGGGATTTCTTGGTGAATTTAGACAGGACACGAATCAAACAGGTACTGGATAACTTCCTTTCGAATGCTCTCAAGAATACGACTTGCGGGCATATAGAGATATTCTATGAAGTAGATTCCCGCTATGTGCGTATCGGTGTCAGGGATACCGGATGTGGTATTCCGCAGAATATGAAAGACAAGATATTCGAAAGATTCGAGAAGATAGATTCTTTTATTCAAGGTGCGGGGTTGGGTTTGTCTATTTGTAAATCTATTGTTGACAAAATGAACGGACGTATATTGATCGATTCCCAATTGGGGATAGGCAGTACTTTTTTAATGGAATTGCCTTACCAATCTGTTCCGGTATAAAACAAAAAATCTCTTGATAACATCTGATTATCAAGAGATTAATTTGTTTTTAGTGATCCGCCTGGGATTCTCCTTGCAGAGTTACCACGCTGATATTTAAAACTTTATATTTTTAGCTTCAAGCATATCCCATGAATTATCCCACTAATTTGCTACGTGCTTTTGCGGTAGTTTGCTCATGGAGAATACTGAGTGCAAAAATAGTGATTTTAATTGGTTTTACCAAACTCATTAAGGCTTCTTTGTTTAGCATTTCTGCTATAAGAATAATTTTCATTTCTCAATCGATCTCATTTTAGTACTGGGTTATTCTTAAGTTATATTGTTTCTTGATACTTTTGGTTCATGACAACAATTAGAACAAGACATAAAGCATAGCCAAAATAAATGAAATTATAAAAATAATTTTCAAGTATTTGGGTAAATTTCCATATTCTTCTTGCATTGTATCATTTATTGACTCTTCTCTATTTACTTTTATATTGGGTCTTTCTTTTATAAATTCATTACTCACATACTGAAAAATACTTGATATGGCATAAATACATAAAATAAAGAAATCCAATAGAAAGTATGCGACAACTATTCTAATTGAATATACAAATAGTAATTTGAGAAATAAAAGGATTGATTCAAATGTAACAAGTTTATATGACACAAATGTATATTGAGAAACATCAATTTCTTTCCCAAACATTAATGTAAATACCAGTAATATAATAACTGATGTCGATATTAAAATCGCATATGATGTAATCGCATTAAATTGATAAAAGAAATTCCACATATGAAATTTGTGAATCTTTTCATCATCACCCTCCCCTTTGAAATTGAAATTATTAAACTTATCAAAGATAATAATGATCAAACTCAAAAACAGAGCCGTCATTATTGAAAGAGAGCTTAACACATAATTAATCATTTCATTACTCAGCCCTTTAGGCTTTGTGTAGACAAAAAGAATAGAAATAAGAAGTGCTATCAATTGTAATTGTGTAAAATACAATTTTGGTCTATCTCCTTTTCCATTCAAATTTTTATATTGCCATTCTTGACCTTTAGTTATTAATTTTAAAACATAATATATTAAATAATTAGTTTTCATTATTCATTTGAAATAGGATAAATATCGGAATAAATTTGTTGCAAAAGACCATCGCAATAGGTCTTTAAATCAGCTCTACAGAAATTCCCATCTTCGTCTATTCCTAATGTTTCTATATCATCTAGCATAATAACTGGACGAACTTTTTCATCATCATCAAGACTAAAAGGAGATGTTTTTTTCATGTCTTCATTTCTAAGTGCCCCTTTTTTCTTTTCAAATTCAGATAAAGGCTTTATACGTTGACCTACTTTTATTGCCATATTTCCGACCTTGTCTAATAAAGAATTTATTGAACCTAATTCAACCGTCTGATTTTGAGGTTGAATTTGAATTATAACATTATATGCTTCTTCATGGTTGGTTATCCCGTCGGATGTATCAACTTCCGTTACAAACTGTTGGCTATAAGTTAATGATTGAACTATTGCCCCTTCCTTGAATTCTTCTTTCAGGAAAGTAGGTATATAAGTTTCAACTTTACATCCTTTATTTATATCCGTTTTGCAAATCTCCGGCAAAAATTTCTTGATTGCTGTTCGGATATTAGCATTTGATTTACTCTGTAAAAAGACAACTCCTACATTGGAGTGTAAAGGGAAATACATATAAATATAATATCGATCTGTAATAATGTCATCTTTCTTTATATTTTGGCTTTTTGTTTTTGATAGATTCGATAATTTCCTAATCATATCATAGGGTCCTCCATCAATATACCCTTCTATAACAAACTCAGAAGAATGAGATGTTAATATTTTATTCTCCTTTTCCCCTCTTTTCTTAAATAAAGTAAGACCAATTTTACTTTCTGGATGTCTCCATATCTCTTTTGCTATTTGTTCAAGAATTGCTTTATATAGAAGATTGAATAATCCACTATTTCGATAATTCGTTTCTTGGTCTTGAACATATCGAGAAGTAATGAGTGTTTTAAAATTAAAACCTTTTTTTTTCTTCAAAATTATTTTATAAACATCTAATTGATTATTTGCAGCCATAGTGTTATAGTTTATGTTATTTAATTTTCGTTAGAAGTATACATATAAGATTGAACAATCCTTATATACGAAGCCATTCTTGGATCAGAAAAACGATATACACCTTTATATATTCGTTTGAGAATTTTGCTATTATCATCTGAAGCAATTCTAGAAAAACATGAGTCTAAAGCACTTCGCATCAAAGGTTCTCCAAATTTTGATTCATATTTCGCCTTTACATCTTTTTTCTTGATAAATTCATCATTACATAAAGCTATTGCATATAATACTTTCTTGTAACGTTCAACTGATGATTTTATCGATATTTCATAAAGCTTTTGCAGAGAACTTTCACAATCATTTATTGCTTTTTCTATCGCAAAATTGAGATTATTCAATGCAATAGTTTGTCTTTCCTCAATTATAGCTTTTTCGGCGGCTTTTAATGCTAAAAGATGTGTAAAGTAAGCATATCCTGAACTTAATCTGACAATTCGATATATTACTTCTTTTTCAAAAATTAAGCTCAACATATTCGGCCCATATTTTATTATGTGTGTAAGTTCTTCATATTTCATTCGACTCAATTTGATCTCTTTAAGACAACGTTGTACAGAAGGATGTCCTTCTGTTAATTCTGAGGAAGATTCTGCAATACCTACAATCAGTATCTTCAACTTAGAATCGGAATCACTTAATTGTTTTATGAGTTCTGCTACTTTATATTTATCTTCGACTCCTTGTATAGCATCGAACTCATCTATTAGCAAAAGTACATTTAAATCTTTGATTTTCTGGGCAACCCATGATGGTGATAATGATTGATTTACATTGCCTTCTTTTTGTACAGTATTTCCAGATGTTATATTATTTTTAAAAATTGATATATTGAAATTTTGTTGAGATGTAATTGAAATCGTGCGTGGGCAGCATCCTGCCTCAATTAATGCAGGTTCAATAATACTTAGAAAGTTATCAGAACTATCACATCTTTTTATGATTAATTTTTGTTCGGTCAGCTTAACTAAATTTTGAGCAGCGATATTTGCTAAAGAACTTTTTCCTACACCTCTATCACCATATAGTAGTGCATGCTCTCCAGGAGTGTTGAGAGTAGATAAAAGTTGCTTCATCTCCTCTAAACGTCCTCTAAAAAAACGTTCATCAGTAATAGGTTTGTGAGGAGTAAAAATGTGCCTCACATTAGATTTTCTAATGCGTCTTTCATCTTCGCCAAAAACTTCTAAATCTAAGGTATTCATTATGAAGTAATTTATGTTTCAACAAAAATAGGAAAAAGGTATGTAATATATATTATCTAGCACCATTTTTATGAAATATTTCTATGAAGATGCTGCTATAATTTGTGGCAAACAATCGGAACTTTCGATTTTAAATTGATAAGGAATTACAGTTTACGCCTTTTTTTCTTTTTGAGTTTGGACTTTTGTTCCTCTGAAATATTTGGATTTGATAATAGGTCTATACCTGATAGAACAAAGGTGGTAAGGGAGCAAGGAGAAATATTACTTTCTTGTCTACCAGATTGTATTTTAGGAATATACGTATCATTATCTCTATCAGTTTTTCTATCTGTATTGAAAGAAATATTGCTTATTTTTTTGTTTTCAAGATTGACAGAAAATAGGTTTTCTTGATTACTAACCTGATTGATTTCTGTTTCTCTTTCACCAGATTGAATTTGTTGCTGCTGTAATTTAAACAGCTCGGATATACAGCCGTTTTTCATTGTGTTGTGATAATCGAATAATTCTACTTGTTGGCGATTGTAATTGAACAGCTTATCAAATCCTTGTTCTACTTGTTGGAACAAATTCACACGGTCAAAACCACCTTTTATTATTCCGGCTTCGGTGTTTTTATGATTGGTAAGCGGTGACAGCTTCTTTTTGTTAGTTTGGTCTTTCCGGCTTACAATCAAATGACAGTGCATATTTAGTTCATTATCTGAACGGCTACGGTCAAAATGAATCTTGCCATAGAACTTTATATCCGAAGCGGTAAGTTCTTTGTTGAAGTTATTGGCATATATAGGAATAAATACCTTACGAATATAGCGTTTCATTGCTTCGGCTTGTTCCTGTTCTGTGTTACCCATTGCTCTAAGTTCCTTTTCCGATGGGCTGACATGGATAGAATAAAACTTAGCATCCGTTTTTAGGAGTTGTCCGATATTACTATCTATATCCTTAATCACTTTTGATTTATAGATATTGTCATCCGTCAGATTGAAAAAGCCATCAGTATAGATTCCTTTCTCCATCCGCTCCAAATCTTCATGTTCTAAATAATTAGCTAACTGTCGACTGCTTCCTGCATTATTATATGTTCCATTTGATGGTGGGGCAAAGTCAATGTGCATAATCCTATGTGTTTATTAGATTACTGATTTCGGTTTTCAGATTTTCTTTCCTTTTACTATCCATCACACCGCAAGCTGATAATTCTGAGTAAAGTTGTATCAGGTGAAGTAACTTTTTATAATCACGTTGGTGTATCTGGTAAAGTGCGTTAATTTGCTTGGACTGGTTGTTAATCACGTCGGCATGATTGCAAAATTGTTCACTTAGCTTTTTAAGTACGGCTGTTTGTTTCTCTTGACTAGTTTCCAGTTGCGAGAGAATAAGAGCTTCTAAAGTTTTGCTGGTAGCATCGAAACGCAAAGCTATAGAATTAGTTGCCCGTATCATGGGATTCAGTTGTTCTTCCTCGTAGTGTCGGATGAAGCGGATAATATCATCCTGCCTCTTATTTATTTTCGCCAGTTCTGATTTTACAGATTCTGGTGCTTCGGATGGGTTGATATGCGCCTTGTCTATATACCCGAACGCTAACTTTACAACTTCACTCTTTTTCAGTGAATAGCGTTTGCATATCTTCTCTACCAAAGCAGCCGTTTCCTTGTCTATGGAAATGGTAGTGAATATCGTTTTTCGACTGTTGTTTGGCATGATAATTACTTTTTTATAGAAATTTGAATAGATAAATACCTGATAATAAGTATTTCAAAGAAAATACTTATTACAGGTGTCATTACAGCGTGTTCTTGTAACACGCTAAAGCCGAAGGCTTTGCCCCGCAGG
>ENA-UEPG01000036-UEPG01000036.1-human-gut-metagenome-genome-assembly--contig:-NODE-36-length-142713-cov-10.392727_pt1 | contig 142713 bp, 119 predicted proteins | sample MGYA00242893_ERZ507902 | MGnify/ENA primary metagenome ERZ507902 (study PRJEB26167, sample SAMN06115491) | human gut metagenome | host: Homo sapiens | place: China:Gansu | collected 2015-04-23...
CCTTCAACCGTACAGATACCGGCGGCGTCTTGACCGCGGTGCTGCAGCAGCAGGAGTGCATCGTACAGCCTCTGGTTAACGGGACCGGAAGCGTACAGCGCCACTATTCCGCACATTTGTATTTAACTCCGAGGATTAAAGGTTAAGTTTTATTTACGTAATTCCATCAGACTATCGGGAATGTAAGGAGCGCACCATGTGATGCCCTTCTCAAACGCCGGCACCAGTGCAGAATCTTTCCACCAAAGCTGCTTGGGAAAAAACTCGGTCGTTCCGCCGAGAAAGACCAGCAGCCCGACAATGAGTAATCCGCGTAGAAAACCGAACAAACACCCCAAAAGCCTATCCTCTGCTCCGATAGAAACAGAGGCGAGAATACTGCGCAGTATTTTACCGACTAAACCGGCCAGAAATACGCATCCGATCACAATCAAAACAATGGAAACAAAAGTCCTTGTCATGAGGCCCATGTGGGCCTGGAACGGAAGGATCGCTGCCAAATCGGCAGAACAGTAAAGAGAAACAAAGAAAGCTGCTACCCAGCCTACCAGGGCAAAAATTTCGCGAACCATGCCGCGGGAAACCCCAAGAAGTGTGGAGAGCAGGATGATAACAACGAAGACCCAGTCGAGCTCTCCGAGACCTAAGGAAGAAAAATCCACACTTACCTCACTGACTGGACTTTACCTGTATTCAAACCTGCCAAACCGAGCTTGGCATTAGCGGCTTCAGCTTCTTTAGCAGACTTGAAAGGACCGGCCTGCACGCGGTAAATCCTGCCGCTCTTAGCCTGGATCGGGGAAAGATAGGCAGGCACTCCGGCCTTCTTCATCTTGTCCACAATGCCTTGAGCACGATTCTGGTTAGAAAGCGCGATCACCTGAATAAAGTACTGGCCCTTGGTAAGTTTGGGAGCGGAAGTCTCCTGAGCTTTCTTTTCTTCGGCCTGCTTCTTAGCCTCTGCCTGTTTCTTGGCTTCAGCTAACTTTTTAGCTTCGGCTGCCTTCTTCTCTTCTGCGGCCTTCTTGGCTTCTGCTGCTTTCTTAGCAGCTTCCGCAGTGTCGTTCTTGGCTTCAGGAGCCTTACCGGCGGTATTGCCGGAAGCGGAAGGCGCGACGGCAGCGGCCTGACCTTTACCGGAATTCACAGACGGGACGGGAGGAACCTTCGGCGCTTCTTTCGGTTCTTCGCCCTCTTCCGGCGCCGGAGCCGGCGGAACGGTGATCTTGGTTACATCAACAGAATTTTCTTTCGGTATCCGAAGCGGAATCGTGACGGCAGGAGGCGGCGCTTCCTTATCAAAAAGAATAGGAATCGCAATCGCGGCAGCCATCAGAAGCATCAGGGTACCGACAAATCTTCGGCGTGCATGAATCCATTTCTGACGGCGCAGCTCCTCTTCTTCGAGCTGCTGCTCGTCTTTTTTAGGCGCACGTTTAAACCAACTGCGATTTTCGGGCTGCGGTGCGGCAGGCTCAGACTCAACATTAGGGGCGGCATGAGAAGCGGTTTCCGGATCGAGTTTGACTTCAGTCGGAGATTCTTTTGCGGCAGGAGCCGAGGCAAAAGGATTTTCTTCTATGTGAAGCAGCATCTCCTGCGCAGGAGCCGGAGTCGGTCTGACCGTTGCAAAAGATTCCTTTTGAGAAGAGGTCACCGGAGTCTGGATCGCCGACGGATGCGTTGCAAATTCACCGTCAGATGGCTGGCGGACACGAGCCGGAGGAACAGCAGTTTGCGAAGGATGCACCGTGCCGAATTGCGGTTCGTCGGAGAACCTTATAGGGTTGGGCTCCGAAGACTGCGGGGCGCTCATCCCTGGTTCCACATGAGGCAGCGGAACTTCGGGCTCTTTCTTTTTCCAAAAAGGCATACTGCTCTTCCTTTCTTTTTAATTTCGTCCGACTTTTTCCTTTAAATATTCAATAGCTGAAGCCACTGTTAAAAAGGAACCGAAGGTGACTATTCTATCAGTCTCGTACGCCTCTTCGATGGCTCTCTGAAGAGCTTCCTCGACGGTCTTGAAAGTCTGAATTTTTTCCTGAGGAACGCCTGCTTCACTTAGCATAGCGCAGAGATCCTGTGCGATTCCGCCTCGCGGACCTTGCAGATCCGACAAATACCACTTGTTAAAGCTCGAAACCATGATCCGGCAGACTTGCGCGCGGTCCTTATCAGAAAGCATCCCGAAGACCGCAACCTGACGTGTTGCCTTCGGAAGCTCACTCAGCGTCTTTGCCAATTCTTTAGCCGCATGGGGATTATGTCCGACATCTAAGTAGACCTCCGGTGCATTTCTGACTTTAGAGAAGCGTCCGGTAATACGAGTATTCAATAAAGCTGATTCAAATGCTTCACGCTTAAGCGGCAGTTTTCCCTGCATGCATTGAAGGGCTTCGAAAGCTCCGGAGGCATTGTTCAGCTGATGTTCGCCGGGCATCGTCGGCAACGGCAAATTCCAGAGCTCGCCCCTTGACCCATAAAAATTCCAGGTCTTATCGCCGTGATTGTGCTCAAACCTGAAGCTCTTTCCGATAACCAGGAGTTCGGCACCGATTTTATCGGCGTACTGCTCAACCGTAATCGGAGGATTAGCATCAGCGCAGATAGCTGGCTTGCCCGAACGGTAAATGTGAGCCTTTTCCCAGCCAATGGATTCACGGGTAGTTCCGAGATAAGCCGTATGGTCAATTCCGATGCTCGTAATGACGGAGACGGAAGGCTCAACCGTGTTGACAGCGTCAAGACGTCCGCCGAGCCCGATTTCTAACACCACGGCATCAAGATCTTTTCCCGCAAACAGAAGAAGAATGCCGAGCAGCGTGTATTCAAAGTACGACAGCGTCATCTCGCCGCGAGCGGCTTCGACCTTCTCGAACTGACGAATCAGTTCTTCGTCCTTAGCGTCTTCTCCGTTAATTCGAACTCTTTCGTTGAAGCGGATCAAGTGAGGAGAAGTATGGACACCTACGGAATAGCCGCCGGCTAACAGTGCCGATTCAATAAAAGCGCAGGTAGAGCCTTTACCGTTGGTGCCTCCGACGGTAAACACGGGGCATTTAAAGCGGATGTCCAGACGCTTGAGCATGGTTTCCATGCGGTCAAGGCCTAAATCTATTGCCTGTGCGTGCAAACCCTCAATGTGATGAAGCCACGCATCCAAAGTCTCAAATTTCATTTTGAATAAACTAAAAAGACCGCCGAAGCGGTCCGGAGAATGCTACTCAATCGCGTCCAAAGACTCTTTTTGGAAGAGTGCAATGAGTTTTGCGATTTCCATCTTTAAGTTTTTACGATCGACGATCATGTCGATGGCGCCCTTCTGCAGCAGGAACTCGGATCTCTGGAATCCTTCCGGAAGCTGTTCACGAACGGTTTGTTCAATGACGCGCGGGCCGGCAAAGCCGATCAAAGCCTTAGGCTCAGCCATAACGACGTCGCCCATGAAAGCAAAGCTTGCAGACACGCCGCCCATCGTCGGATCGGTTAAGACAGAAATGAACGGAAGTTTGTGTTCTGCCAACTTAGCGATAACTCCGGTTGTCTTGGCCATCTGCATCAGAGAGAAAAGACCTTCCTGCATACGAGCGCCGCCGGAAGCGGTAAAACAGACAAATGCTGCCTGATTATCAATAGCGGCCTGAACAGCACGAGCAAAGCGCTCTCCGACAACCGAGCCCATGGAACCGGCCATAAAACCGAATTCAAAGACGGCAACGACAGCGGGCATAGCATGGATGGTGCCTGACTGCACAACTAAAGCGTCGGTTTCTCCGCTGGCAGACTGTGCCTGCTTAACGCGGTCAGGATATTTTTTGCTGTCCACGAATCGAAGCGGATCGACAGGACGAATTTCCGCACCGATTTCCTGACGATTTTCAGGGTCGAGAATCATATCCAAGCGCTGACGAGCACTCACGCGCATATGATGGTTGCATTTCGGACAAACGTTAAGGTTGTCGCGAAGCTCCTGAGCGTAAAGCGTCGTTCCGCAGTTGGAACACTTTGTCCACACGCCTGCAGGAATATCTTTTTTGGCAGTTTCGCCGTTACTCCGACTGATTTTCGGGAGCACTTTATCGAGCCAACTCATAGTGCAAATTAGTTTCTTTTTACTGAATTTACTGATTCTAATCGAATCCAGCCGCTCTGCATGAACTCAAACTCATTGAGTTCGTTAACAAAAATTTGTCAGCCGGGAAACGGCGAAGCTCCGTGCTGAGGCAGGCCAAAGATTTCCGGATAGCCGACGCCGGTCAGATAAAGTCCTGTTGGATAGAAAGTCGGAGCGGCCGCCTGTCGGCTTTTTGCTTCCAAAACTTCTCCCATCCAATCAACACTTCTGGCGCCCGTGCCTACGTAAACCAGACAGCCGACGATATTTCGAACCATGTGATAAAGGAAGGCGTTTGCCTTGACACGAATTTTGATGAATCGTCCGAGACGAATGACATGCAGATATTCAATATTTTTCACCGGCGTCTTGCTCTGGCACCCTGCGGCACGGAAACTGGAGAAATCATGTTCGCCGACCAAGAACTGGCCTGCGGCTTCCATGTTCTTTTCGTTGAGCGGACGGAAGACCCAGCCGGTTCTGCCGGAAAGAATCGGAGAACGAACCGGCTCATTGACGATCCAGTATTCATAAGTCCGACTGCAAGCGGAAAACCTCGCATGGAATTCGTCCGGGACGACTTTCGCCCAGCGAACCGCACATTCCGTCGGCAGATAAGAATTCAAGCCGCGAACCCAAGAAATCTCCTTACGGTCGGCTCCCGTATCTAAATGGATCACTTGACCCGTGGCATGAACATTGGCGTCTGTGCGCCCGGCACAGACGGCTTTAACTTTTTCACCCGTAAACTGAATAACGGCCGCTTCGAGATAATCCTGAACTGTTTGTCCGGAAGGCTGGGTCTGCCAGCCCTCGAAAGAACGGCCGTCGTACTCGAGTCCTAATGCGACTCTCATCGGCAATTAGGCTTTGAAGTCAACGAGAATACGCAGCATGCGGCGCAGCGGTTCGGCAGCGCCCCAAAGGAGCTGGTCGCCGACTGTGAAGGCAGTGACGTATTCCGGACCGAAATTCAGTTTGTGGATACGGCCGATAGGAACAGAAAGCGTTCCGGAGACCTTGGCCGGAGTCAATTCATGAATAGAATCTTCTTTGCGGTTCGGAATGACTTTAACCCACTGATTGGCTTCAGCAAGAAGTCTTTCGATTTCTTCGCAGGAAACATCTTTCTTCAGCTTGATCGTCAAAGCCTGAGAGTGGCAGCGCATGGATCCGACGCGAACGCACAAACCGTCAACGGGCATGCATCCGGGCTCTCCGATAGCGGGTTTGCCCAGAATCTTGTTAGCTTCGGCACCGCCCTTCCATTCTTCGCGGCTCTGTCCGTGTTCGACTTCTTTGTCGATCCAGGGGATCAGGCTGCCGGCAAGAGGTACACCGAAAGCTTTGTCGGGGAAGTCGGTAGAACGAAGTTCTTCGGTAACTTTGCGGTCGATGGCCAGAATGGCAGAGCGAGGATCCTTCAGATCTTCGGCAACAACGCCATAAAGAGCACCCATCTGTTCGAGCAGTTCGCGCATATTGGGAGCACCGGCGCCGGAAGCGGCTTGGTAAGTCATGGAAGAAATCCATTCAACCAAATCAGCGCGGATCAAACCGTCTAAGGCCATCAGCATCAGGCTGACCGTGCAGTTGCCGCCGATGTAGTTCTTAACGCCTTCGCGCAAACCCTTCTGAATCACGTCCATGTTCACGGGGTCGAGAACGATGATGGCGTCTTTTTCCATACGCAGCGTGGAAGCGGCATCAATCCAGTAGCCGTTCCAGCCTTTATCGCGAAGCGGTTTGAAGTGAGCTTTTGTCCAGTCACCGCCCTGGCAGGAAATGACTACGTCGCAGGCTGCCAATGCGTCCAGATCATCGGCATCTTTAAGAATAGGATCTGAATTAGGGACTTCCGGTGCTTTGCCACCGGCGTTACTGGTAGAGAAGAATGTGGTGCTGACAAACTTAAAGTCGTCTTCCTGCTTCATTCTGTCCATCAACACGGAGCCGACCATTCCCCGCCAGCCAACCATACCTAACTTCAACATTTGTGTTTCTCCTATCGAGTAGTGCTTCACTTTGCTTTAGAGCGCGGCGACAACCGCATCTCCCATTTCAGAACAGCTGACAAGCTTGCAGCCTTCGCTGCGGATGTCTCCCGTGCGGTATCCCTGAGCAAGAACTTTCTTAACCGCATTTTCAATTCGGACTGCTGCTTCCTCCATTCCTAAAGAATAACGAAGCATCATGGCCGCTGACAAAATCTGAGCTAAAGGATTTGCAATGTTCTTGCCAGCGATGTCCGGAGCAGAACCATGAGACGGTTCAAAGAGGCCCTGGCCCTTCTCATTCAATGCGGCAGAAGCCAGCATACCGATGGAGCCCGTGAGCATGGCGGCTTCATCGGAAAGGATGTCGCCGAAAAGATTGCCTGTGACCATCACATCGATCTTCTTCGGAGCCTTAACCAGCTGCATGGCTGCGTTGTCGACATACATATGTTCAAGGGTGACTTCCGGATATTCTTCGCTGACCTTGATCATCGTGTCGCGCCACACCTGAGAAGTTTCTAGAACGTTGGCTTTGTCCACGCTGACAAGATGTTTGTTGCGGCCCATAGCAGCTTTAAAAGCAACGTGGGCAATTCTTTCCACTTCGGGAACGGCGTAGCGCATTGTGTCAAAGCCTTCTTCGGCACCGGCAAAAGCGCCGTCAGGGCTGATGCGTTTGCCTCTGGGCTGACCGAAGTAAACGTCACCGGTGAGTTCGCGAACGAGCAGAAGGTCCAGACCGGAGACAAGTTCGGGTTTAAGAGAGGAAGCAGCCGTGAGCTCTGGGTAGCAAATCGCCGGACGAAGGTTCACGAAAAGACCTAAGGCTTTTCTTAATCCGAGAATCGCCTGCTCGGGGCGAAGATGACGCGGCAGATTGTCATACTTAAAGTCGCCGACAGCGCCGAAAAGAACGGCATCGCTCTTTTTAGCAAGTTCAACAACCTCAGTAGGAAGCGGATGACCGAAAGCGGCATAAGCGACACCGCCGACTAAGGCCTCTTCAAATTCCAGAGGGAGCTTCAGCGCTGTTAAAACTTTGAGGGCCTGAGCCATGATCTCAGGACCGATGCCGTCACCGGCAAGTACTGCAATTTTTTTCATATTGGTTTTCTTCTCTTGGGTTTGATTAATAAATTGTTTTAGCGAGCCAGGGTTTCTGATTCAGACGCTGCTGTTCAAATGCCTTGATTTCGTCAGCGTGCTGAAGCGTGATACCGATATCGTCCAAGCCGTTCAGCAGGCAATAACGGCGGAATTCAGGAACTTCGAATTCATGACGTTTACCGTTGGGTTCGATCACAACGCGGTTGACCAGATCGACGGAGAGTTGGTATCCGTTGTTTGCTTTGATCTCATCAAACAGGTAATCAACAACGAACTCCGGCAGACTGATCGGGAGCAAACCGTTTTTAAATGCATTGTTATAGAAAATATCGGCAAAGCTCGGTGCAATGACCACTCTGAAGCCGTACTGTGTCAGAGCCCAAGCCGCGTGTTCGCGGGAGGAGCCGCAGCCGAAATTCTTGCGGGCCAGCAAAATCGTCGAACCTTGATAGCGCGGCTGATTTAATACGAAATCCGGATTGATCTTGCGGGTGGCAGGATCCATCCCCGGTTCGCCTTTATCCAGATAACGCCATTCGTCAAAAAGGTTCGGGCCGTAACCGGTGCGGTAAATTGACTTTAAAAACTGTTTCGGAATGATGGCATCGGTGTCAACGTTAGAGCGGTCTAAGGGAGCGACAATGCCTTGAAGAACTGTAAATTTTTCCATCTCTGCCTCTCTTAGAAAAGTTTGCGTACATCAACAAAATGACCTTCAATAGCCGCGGCGACAGCCATGGCCGGAGAACAAAGGTGTGTGCGGCTCTTATTGCCTTGGCGTCCTTCAAAGTTGCGATTGCTGGTAGAAGCACAGCGGTCGCCCGGCTCGAGGCGGTCAGCGTTCATTGCCAGACACATTGAGCAGCCCGGACGGCGCCACTGGAATCCGGCTTCAATAAAAATCTTGTCCAGCCCTTCATCCTCGGCCTGCTCTCTGACGAGTCCTGATCCCGGAACCACCAGGGCCTGTTTAACCGTAGGAGCCACTTTCTTACCGAGTTTGCGCACCACATAGGCAGCGGCTCGAAGGTCTTCAATACGGCCGTTCGTGCAGGAACCGACAAAGACGTTGTTCGGAGCGATCGAGGTAATCGGTGTGCCGGGCTTCAAATCCATGTATTGATAAGCGCGTTCCCAGCCCTCGCGTTTGACGGGATCTTTCTGATCTTCGGGAATCGGTGTGCAGCCGGTGATCGGCGCAACCATCTCGGGAGAAGTTCCCCATGTGACCATCGGAACGACGTCTTCTGCCTGAAGGTTGACTTCAATATCAAACTTGGCGCCTTCGTCGGAGTGCAGAGTCTTCCAGTATTCAATCGCCTGATCCAAAAGCTCGCCTTCCGGAGCCAGTGGGCGGCCCTTCATGTATTCAATTGTCTTATCGTCGCAGGCGACTAAACCGCAGCGTGCACCGGCCTCAATAGCCATATTGCAAAGCGTCATGCGGCCTTCCATAGAGAGCGCACGAATTGCAGCTCCGTCAAACTCAATAGCGCAGCCTGTTCCGCCGGCCGTTCCGATCTTGCCGATGATGTAGAGCGCAAGGTCTTTAGCAAACACGCCGGGCTGGAGGTTACCCTCCACATGCACGCGCATGTTCTTCATTTTCTTCGTGAGCAGCGTCTGGGTTGCCATCACGTGCTCAACTTCACTCGTTCCGATACCGAAGGCAATTGCTGCGCAAGCTCCATGGGTGCTCGTGTGAGAGTCACCGCAAACGACAGTCATGCCGGGAAGCGTTGCACCCTCTTCCGGTCCCATAACGTGGATGACGCCCTGTCCGCGGGACAGGAACGGGAAAAACGCCGCACATCCGTTTTGACGAATGTTTTCATCCAATGTCGTGACCTGCAGCTTGGAGATCGGATCGGTAATGCCCTCCATTCCGGCTTCCCAACCGGTCGTCGGTGTGTTGTGATCGGCTGTGGCCACAATCGAGCTCTTGCGCCACAAAGGACGGTTGTTCATGCGCAGTCCCTCAAAAGCCTGGGCACTGGTCACTTCGTGGACCAGATGACGGTCGATGTAGAGGGTTGCAGTGCCGTCTTCTTCCATTCGGACGACGTGTTCGTCAAAGATTTTGTCGTAGAGTGTTTTAGGGGATTCCGGTGTTCTCATTTCTTACTGGTATCACTAAATTTTTGAAGTAATTCTTTGAGTATGCCACCGAAAAGCACGGCGAATAAAAATCTGTAAGATTTTCTGACTGTCTTCGGTCAGCAATTTCACCGAGACGCTAACGAATTCCGAAATTTTTAAATTTTTGCGATTTTTTTCGCCCCTTCCCGCTGATTGTCGGTACGAACAATTAGAATGGAAGGCTGAGTGTTTTTCCGCATTTCGGAATGTAAAAGCCCTACTCGGTTTCTTCTTTGAGATCTCTTAGATGTCAATACAACCGTCATGATGAAAAGACATCCGGCCCTGATCTCAGTGTAAGCAAACCAGGTACGTCTTGAGCGCTCTCGTTTCCAATCGCTTAATTTCAATATCAAATGGACTGGTTCGCTTCAATTATTTCTTCTTTAAATAACATCCTTTGGTCGTACATCCTGATCGGACTTTTAATCTGCGTTGGCCTTTGGTTCACGTTTTGCACTCGTTTTGTCCAGATCACTAACGTCAGGGAAATGTTCCGCTGTGTTCTGGAAGGGTCCCGCACTCCGAGGCCTGAAGGACACATTTCTCCTTTTCAGGCCTTTTGTATTTCCACAGCCTCCCGCGTCGGCGTCGGCAACATTGCCGGTATTGCCATCGCTGTGGTTACCGGCGGTCCCGGCGCCATCTTCTGGATGTGGGTTATTGCCACTCTGGGCGCAGCCAGCGGATTTATCGAGTCCACCCTTGCTCAGATCTATAAGGTAAAGAAGCCCGGCGGCGGCTTCATGGGCGGCCCTGCTTACTACATCAAGAATGCTTTGGGCTCGCCTTTCTGGGCAGGTGTTTTTGCCGTGTTAATTTCCGTCACTTACGCACTGATCTTCAATTCCGTCCAGGCCAACACGATTTCTCTGTCTATTGAAACCACGACGGGACTCAAACCCGCATATACCGGACTAATCCTTGCTATAGTCACCGGCTTAGTGATCTTCGGCGGCATGACACGTATTGCGAAGGTTGCCAGCTTTATGGTTCCGTTCATGGCGGGCGCCTACCTTCTTCTCGCTTTTGTCGTGACCTGCATGAATATCACTGAAGTCCCTCGCGTTCTGCTCATGATCGTGACCAAAGCCTTCAGCTTTGACTCCATCACAGGTGCTGCTATCGGTGTCGCCTTGATGACCGGTATTAAGCGTGGTCTCTTCTCCAACGAAGCCGGTATGGGTGCTGTTCCGAACGCTGCCGCAGCAGCCGACGCCTCTCACCCTGTTAAGCAGGGTCTTATTCAGGCGATGGGTGTGTACTTCGACACGCTGTTTGTCTGCACCGCCTCTGCAATGCTGGTTCTTCTCTCTCCGGAATGGATGATGGGTTCCAAACTCACAGGAATTGCGCTTGTTCAGAAATCCGTGGCCGGTCAGCTCGGCGAGTGGACAAACTTCTTTATGACCGTCATTGTGCTGTTCTTTGCTTTCAGCTCCATCATCGGCAACTACTTCTACGGCGAAATGAACATGCCTTTCATTTCCAAAAGCAAATACGCCATGCCGATCTTCCGAGTATTTGTCGTTGTGATGGTCTTTGTCGGCTCGATCGCTTCCCTTTCACTCGTTTGGGACATGGCCGACCTGTTCATGGCCTTGATGGCTATCGTGAACTTGGTCGCCATTTTCATGCTCGGCAAATACGCTATTGCCGCTTTACGTGATTACAACGCTCAGAAGCGCAGAGGCATCCTGGATCCGGTTTTTGATCCGAGAATTCTTCCGGACAAGAAAGGAGTTCAGTGCTGGCCACGCGACGAAGATCGCCGTAGAAAAGCTAACTAATATTGAAATCGGGACCGCTTCGGTCCCGTTTCTATTTCTAGATTCTCAAATTCTTCCGCATTGGCCTCTCTGTGCCATGACTTGATCGATCAATACCAAAGCAGTGAGAGCCTCAAGAATCGGTGTTGCACGAATACCCACGCACGGATCATGTCTGCCTTTTGTTGAGACGACTGTGTCGTTACCGTCGACGGTCAGCGTTGGCATTTCCTGACGAATCGAGGGCGTCGGTTTGATCGCAACCTTTGCCGTAATCGGTGCGCCCGTTGAAATGCCCCCCAAAATGCCGCCGGCATGATTGCTCGCAAACCCATCTTTGTACTGCGTACCCATACGATCTGCGTTCAAGCTTCCTCGACAACCGACAACTTCAAAACCGTCTCCGATCTCGACGCCTTTTACGGCATTAAGACCCATAAAGGCATAAGCCAAACAGGCATCCAGTCGACGGTAGATCGGCTCTCCGAGTCCAGGAGGAACGCCTAAAGCTTCAACATAGATTTCGCTTCCGGCTGAATCTCCAGCGCGGCGCAAATCATCCATGAAGGCTTCTAACTCCAGAACTTTCTCAGGATCAGCCGTAAAAAAGGGATTGTTGTCGACGACCGACCAATCTTTTACTTCCAAAGGAATCCCGCCTAAATTTATTAGACAGGCACGAATCCGGATATTCAAATTTTCTGCAAGCCATTTCTTGGCAACGGCACCGGCGGCAACCGTCGGAGCTGTCAGTCGAGCCGAACTTCTGCCGCCTCCGCGGGGATCTCGGATTCCGAATTTTTTGTAATAGGTGTAATCAGCGTGAGCCGGTCGGAACAAGTTTTCGATCACTGAGTAGTCCTTGCTTCTCTGATCCTCATTTCGAATCAAGAGCGCAATCGGCGTTCCCGTCGTCTTCCCTTGATAAACCCCGGAAAGGATTTCAACTGCGTCGCTTTCTTTGCGCTGTGTGACATGTCGTGAGGTTCCGGGGCGTCTGCGGTCGAGTTCTTTTTGAATGTCTTCCTGACTTAAATCCATGCCCGGAGGACATCCGTCGATCACGCACCCAATTGCGGGTCCGTGAGACTCGCCAAAATTAATCACAGAAAAGTATTCGCCCAAACGTGAACCCGGCATCGAAAATTCCTCGAAGTTATGCTCCTTTTTGGGAGCGGAACGTAAAAAATTGTATCCCAAACACGTAGAATTTCTGATGTCAATTGATGAGTAAATCGTATGGAAAAGCTTTTTGTCAATATTCGCAAAGCTGAACCGGCCGACATCGGCGGGATCGCAAGTATTTACGAACAAGCCGTTTTGCTCGGTACTGCCAGCTTCGAAGTCACGCCTCCTTCCGAAGAGGAAATGCTCTCACGCATGCAGGCTATTGAAGCGGGCCATTATCCGTATTTAGTCGCGGAACTGGAACATCAAATCTTGGGATTTGCTTACGCCGGCCAATACCGTCCGCGAAAGGCTTATCGCTACACTGTGGAAGACTCAATTTATGTTCATCCGGAATGCCGCAGATTAGGCGTAGGCACGCAGCTTCTGACCTCGCTCATTGCTGAGTGCGACCTCAGGGGCTTCAGGGAAATGATCGCCGTGATCGGTGACTCCGAAAATACGGCTTCCATCAAACTGCACGAACATTGCGGATTCCGTCATGTCGGCGTCCTCAAAAACGTCGGTTATAAATTCGATCGGTGGCTGGATTCTGTCCTAATGCAAAGAACGCTCGCCGGCGGCGATACAATGAACTGTTGATCTCAGAATAATTAGAGAGGCGCAAATAAATGAGTGAAGAACAATTGGAATACGACCCCGAGTGGACGCTTGCAACACTGAATGACGCTAAAGAAGCTTTGGAAGATCTGATCGCTCAGGTCGAAGACAGTCCCGAAGAAGTCAAAGAGATCTTGGAAGAAAACATTGCCAACGTCTACGCAAAACTGAACTATGCGTTCAACAGCGCCAAAGACGGTCCCGATGCGTTGCTATCCATGCCCGACGATGAACTCGTCGCGTTCCCGTCCGTCTTGCCTTTGAAACACAAAGTCGAATTCGAAGAACAAGACGCAGAAATGCCTGACGAGGTTCAGTAATTAAAAGACTAAACGGCTTGCCCAATCAACTGAGCAGGCCGTTTTCATTTGCGGCATCTCCGCGGATCAATCGACTTCGCTGGCTTTCAGGGCAGATAAACGATAGCCGCAAACGGCCAGTGTTCCGATATAAAGTACGGCCGCCCCCATAACAACACCGAGCACAAGGCCCAATTTAACCGCCCAGGGATACGCCATCTGCGTCCAGTCACAATAGTGCTGAATAACTAATAGATAAGCCGTTAAAAGAACACTGCCGACAATCACCGTAAGGAAAAGTTTTTTCCAGCCGGCAAGCGGCGTAAACACACCGCGGCGACGCAGGATAATCAATAAACAGCAGGCATTAAAGCAGGCGCCGAGCCCCACGGACAACGCCAAACCCGCATGAGAAAACAGCGGAACGTTCACTAAGTTAAAGATCTGCGTCACGATTAAAGCAGCGCAGGCAACCTTAACGGGAGTTTTAATGTCCTTCTGGGCGTAAAAACCCGGCGCCAGGATTTTGATTCCGATCAGACCGATCAATCCGATGGAGTAACCCGTCACGGCCGTCGCTGTCTGATAAACGTCGTTCACATTAAAACGGCTGCTCTGGAACAACACGGACACCAACCCTTCCCCGAGAAGCGCTAGGCCAATGGCCGCAGGGACGGCAAAAGCCACCACGAGCTTCAAGCCCCAATCGAGCAGTGCGTTATAGCGATCCGTCATGCCCTTTGCGAAAGCCGCTGACAAGCTCGGCAAAAGAACCGTACCCAGCGCAACGCCGAGCAGCGCTGTCGGGAATTCCATCAGACGGTCGGCATAGGCCAGCCAAGTCACCGAGCCTTCGGCAAGAAAAGAAGCGATGTTCGTGTTAATCAAGATCGAGATCTGCGCGACACCTACGGCAAAGAGTGCCGGCACCATAAGCTTCAAAACCCGTCTGACCGACGGGTCTTTCATGGCTTTAAACGGATTTACAAATCTCGGCAGCAAGTGGAGCTTGGCGAGCTGCGGAATCTGCACCGCCAGCTGCAGGAAACCGCCGGCCATCACGCCGACCGCTAAAGCGTAAATCGGCTGATCAAACAACGGCGCTACAAACAGTGTCGCTGTAATCAAAGAAAGGTTGAGAAGAATCGGAACGGCCGCAGGAATCGCAAAATGCTTCCAGGTATTGAGTACGGAAGAACTCAACGCCACCAAGGACATAAAGAATATGTAAGGAAACATATAGCGGGTCAGGCGCGTTGCCGTATCAAACGTCGCCGGTTCTTCCGCAAGACCGGAAGCGATCACAAACACGAGGATCGGAGCAGCAATGACACCTAAAATGCTGACACAAAGAACGATGAACCCGAGCAGAGAGGCAACTTTATCAATAAAAGACTTTGTTTCTTCTGCCGAACGATTGCTCTTCACATCTGCCAGCATCGGCACAAAGGCCTGCTGGAAAGCACCTTCTGCAAAAAGACGTCTCAATAGGTTCGGCAATCGAAATGCAACGTAATACGCGTCCGTGTCTCCGCTGACACCAAACACACGGGCAATCAAAATATCCCGGATCAAACCTGTGACTCGGGACAAAAGCGTCATTGCCGAAATAACGGCTGCATTACGGAAAATACTCACTGCGATCTCGAAAAGAAAAAAGCCTGCAATCAACAGGATTCAGGTCAGTCAAAATTCTATCAGCCGAGCGGCAGGGCGGCATAAGTTTGCGGTTGAAAACAAAAGAGATTTTCCGTATAATTCTGCACTTTCGTGGGATTCGGTCCGAGGATCGGATTACCTTATTTGTTTAACCAAACCGGCCGAGCCCGTAGTATTGCTAGTGGCGACCGGTAAAGTAAGAAAACTCGCCACTCGCATAGGCAAGGAAAGAAACAATGGCAAATTCTAAGCAAGCTCGCAAGCGCGCTATCCAGGCAGTTGCTCGCAACAAGCACCTCTCTGCACAGCGTTCTCGCTATCGCACAGCTATCAAGAACGTTCGCAAGGCTATTCTCGCCGGCGACAAAGCTGCTGCTCAGACTCTCTACGTCACAGCTCAGTCTGTGATCGACTCTATGGCTGACAAGGGTGTTCTTCATAAGAACGCCGCTGCTCGTCATAAGAGCCGCCTGGTTGTTGCTATCAAGGCAATGGCCTAATCAATCTTTTCTGCTCTGCTTCACTTTGAAGCAGAGCAAAGATTCCAAAAGCTCGGGAAAATCTCCCGGGCTTTTTTGTTATATAAGATTACAAAAAACCATCGGTAAAAACATCAACTGTCTGATCATTTTTGATAGCAGTCTTTAATTTTTTGTTCGAGTTTTAATCTATTTTACCTAGGTATTTTCACTTAGTACTCTTTCATATTTTATTCGCTTGAATTCTTTAAAACGTCCTGATACTCTCGAGATATTCCTTTGTTGAGAATCTCTCTCAAATTTGATAATTTTGGGTTTTTACCAATCCTTTCTTTCAGTATCCCCTATTAGCGCGGTAGCTATCTTTTTTTCATTGTTGAAAATAGTTTTTAAGTCGTCGATAGAAATCATCAAATCCGACGCAACACTCTACCCCAAGAGGAGAATTCAACAATGGACAAGACACAAGGATTGAAAGTTACCCGTCGATCCATCCTCAAAACGATCCCGGCCCTCTCCGCCATCAGTGCGGGAAGCAGCTTCTTCACAAAAGCAGCATGCGCACAAGAGCCGCTTGAAGACGGATACACGATCTGCGACAACTGCAACCAAATGCCGATGTGCGGTATTCATTTCCAGAGACAGGGCAATATCGTCGTTTCTGTCGGAAACTGGAAAGAACACAGCGGCAAGCTGTTGTGCAATAAAGCCTTGGCAACTCTGCAGCGACTCTACAACCCCAATCGCCTGCTTTATCCGATGAAGCGCACCAATCCGAAAGGAAGTGCCGATCCCGGATTCGTTCGTATTTCCTGGCAGGAAGCTCTGGCAACGATTGCCGCCAATATGAAGAAGATTCGCGATCAATACGGCGCAGAAAAACTCTTTATCTTCTGCGGTGACCCGAAAGAACCCCGTCCTGCCGCAATGCGTCTGGCACGCTATTTCGGTACTTATCACTACGGTACCGAATCTTCTGTCGCCTGCCGTAAAGGCTCCCTGCTAGCCGAACAGCTCGTTTTCGGCAGTGAATACTCCGGCGGCGGCTGCGGTCCGAAGACAAAATCCTACATGGTGATGGCTACCAACGGTGCATGGTCCAAACCGCACGGCTGGTGGAACATGATCAATGCCGCCAAACAGCGCGGCGTCAAGATCATCGTGATTGACGCACGCCGCACCAAAGTTGCCGAACTAGCCGATATCCATCTGCAGCCTAAACAAGGAACTGACGCAGCCTTGGGCGCCGGCATCTGCCGCGTCCTCTTCGAAGAAGATTTGTACAACAAGCCCTTCTGCGACAAATGGGTTTACGGCGTTGAAGAATACAGAAACTACTGCAAAGACTTCACACCGGAGAAAACCGAAGCTATTACCGGCGTTCCTGCCGACCTTATCGTTAAGGCCGCTCGCATGTACGCTAAAGGCCCCGGCAGCTTCGCTCTGACTTCTCAGTCACTGTCTCACTCCAGAAACGGTGTCAACAGTGCTCGTGCTCTTCTGAACATTCCTGCAATTCTGGGTTATGTCGACATCCCCGGAGGTGCTCTCTTTGGTGTCGGTCCTAAGGGCTACATCGTTCACGACAACGGCCTCACGGAAGACTTCGTTGACTACAACTGGTTCAAGGCCCACAAGAAAGACCGTCTCGACAAAGACTTCGTTCCTGTTTGGAACCATACACAGGTTCAGTTCAACCCGAACCAGCTGCCTGAACACGTTAAGAACGGCAAACTTCGCGGTATGGTTGCCTTCGGCTTTAACGTCATGATTTGGCCGCAGCCTCAGGTTTATGAAGAAGCCATCAAGAATATGGACTTCGCTTGCGCAACGGACTACTTCTATCGTGATGAAACTCATCACGACATGGACATCATCCTGCCCGCAGCTATGAACTATGAACGCTATGCTCCGTTCGGTACACACGCCGGCAATAAGGTATCTGTCAGAACTCCGGTTAAACCCATGGGTGAAGCCAAGGAAGACTGGTGGATTGCCCTGCAGCTCGGCTGCTTGGTCGACGACCCGAAGAACTTCTTCGACGGCGATCCGGTCAAAGCCTGCGACTCCATCCTGAAGAAATGGGGTACGACATACGCCGACGCCCAGAAGAATCTGCCGAACATGACTCAGGTTCAGGGTGCAAAACAGCAGCCGCTCAAATACGAAAAAGGTCTTCTCCGTCACGACGGACAGCCCGGCTTCGATACTCCGTCAGGCAAGATCGAGCTGTCTTCAAACATCACCAAGATGCACAACCTCGGCACGATTCCTATTTATGTCGAACCGTATCAGCCGACAGCCGAATATCCGATCAAACTGATCAACGGTACTCGTGCTCCGTACATCACGCACTCCAAGACACGCAGCGATTCTCCGTATCTTCTCGAAATTGAATCGATGTCTACCGTCGATATCAATCCGGAAGACGCAAAAGCCCGCGGCATCAATGAAGGCGACAAGGTGTTGATTAAGAACCAGTACGGTCAAGCAAGAGCCCGTGCCCGTGTCTCCATCATTGTTCCTCCGGGAACCGCCGGCATGCAGTACGGCTGGCGAGGAGACCAGAACACCCAGGTTTTGATCCCGCGCGAATGGGACAAACTCTCGGGCTATGCACCCTACTTTGAAACAACCGTTCAAATCACGAAGGAGGCCTAAGCGATGAGCCAGTTCGGAATAATCGTCAATGTCGATAAATGCATCGGCTGTCAGGCATGCTTCGTTGCCTGCAAAGAAGAAAATAAAGTTGCTCCCGGAATCCAGTGGAATCAGATCCATCGTGCAGAAAATCTGCAGGACCGCATCATCAACTATTTCCGCGTGAGCTGCCAGCACTGCGACAATCCGGCCTGCCTGCCGGTCTGCCCTGCTAAGGCCATTTATAAAGGCCCGCACGGAGAAGTGCTTGTTGATCAATCTAAGTGCATCGGCTGCGGCGCCTGCGCCATGGCTTGCCCGTACGGTGCTCCGAAGTTCAACAGAAGCGGCAAGACATCTTACTGGGATGTCCCGGCCTTGGCTTCCGTTCCGCTTCGGCCGCATCAGCAGCGCACTCCCGGCAAAGCCGAAAGATGCACGCTTTGCGTCCAGCGCACCTCCAACGGTCAAGTACCTAAGTGCGTCGAAGCCTGCGCTGTTAAGGCTCTGACTTTCGTTGACTACGACAATCTGACCCCTGAACAGAAAGCCCTGGTTGACAAGTCCGTCGCATTGAACGAAGCCGCCGGTACCAAACCGAAGGTTCGTTACATTGCAAGCTATATGGACATTGCAGGACGTCAGGAAAAGATGTTCTAACCACAGATTTTCTCTGATAGACAAATCGGGCCGGGGCTTTGACTCTCGGTCCGATTTTTTCTTCCGTAGTTTCGGCAATATTCCGAAAGGCCTTGAGCTACTGCGTGCTCTCGGACATATAATTGAAAAATTAACTTTCTTTAACACAAATTATCAATAAAGGATTCTCAGGCATGTCTCATCTGATGAAAAACTACGGTCGCCTTCCTGTCTCTTTCGATCATGGTCAGGGTGTTTGGCTTTGGGATAAAGAAGGCCATAAGTACTTGGATGCTTTGGCAGGCATCGCCGTAAACTCCGTCGGTCATGCTCATCCGAGATTAGTCCGAGCCATTGCCGATCAGGCTTCTAAACTCATTCACTGCTCCAACTACTTCAACATTGACCTTCAGGAACAAGTCGCTGAGAAATTGGTTGAACACTCCGGCCTTGAAGCAGTTTTCTTCTGCAACAGCGGCTTGGAAGCCAATGAATGTGCAATCAAAATTGCTCGTAAATTCGGACATGCCAAAGGCATTGAAGTTCCTAACATCATCGTTTTGAAACACGCTTTCCACGGCCGTTCCATTGCCACCCTTTCCGCAACCGGCAATCCTTCCGTCAGAGCTGATTTCTCACCTTATACAGAAGGCTTTATTTTTGTTGACGAATCTGACCTGGACGGCATCCGCAAGATCGTTGAAGAAAATAAAAACGTGGTTGCCATCTTCTTTGAACCGATCCTCGGTGAAGGCGGCGTTGTTCCCATTGATCTTTCAGTCATTAAAGGCATCCGTGAAATCTGTGACGAACACGACCTCTTGATGATGTGCGACGAAGTCCAGTGCGGCATGGGTCGCTCCGGCAAGTGGTTCGCTCATCAATGGGCTGAAATCAAACCCGACGTCATCACGATGGCTAAGGGTTTGGCAGGCGGCGTTCCTGTCGGCGCTGTCATCGTGAGCGAAAAGGCGAATATCTTTAAACCCGGCAATCACGGATCAACTTTCGGCGGCAACCCTCTTGCTATGCGTGCAGCCCTCGAAACGCTCTCCATCATCGAAGACGAGAAACTTGTCGAAAACGCCCTTGAAGTCGGTAAGAAACTCAAGAAAGCACTTTCTAAATCTCTTAACGGTTTCCCAGGCGTGCGCGGTATTCGCGGCAAAGGCCTGATGCTCGGTATCGTTCTTGACCGTGATGCCCACGACATTCTCGAACTCGGTCTGAAAGCCGGTTTAACCTTCAGTGTCACTGCCGGAAACGTTATTCGTCTCGTTCCCGCTTTGACAATCACTGAAGCCGAGGCTGACGAACTCGTCAAGAGAATCACTCCCGTGATCAGATCGTTCCTTGCACAGCCGAAGATCTAAGGTGATTCATGCACAAGAACTTTCTGTGCCTTAAAGATTGCTCGGCGGACGAGTTAAATTACCTTCTCCGCCGGGCCATAAAACTCAAGTCTCGTTTCAAGGCCGGGGAGGTTTACCGTCCCTTTGAAGGAAAAGTGCTGGCGATGCTTTTTGAAAAAGCCAGCACCCGCACCCGCGTTTCCTTTGAGGCAGGCATGGCTCAGCTCGGAGGAACCTCGATTTACCTGAACACGAGCGAAACTCAGCTGAAAAATGAAGAAACCATTGAGGACACTGCTCGAGCCGTATCCCGTATGGTTGACCTTGTCATGATCCGAACAGGCCCTCATAGCCGATTAGAGGCATTTGCGAAAGAGTCGGAGGTGCCGGTCATCAACGGCCTGACCAACGACAGTCATCCCTGCCAGGTCATGGGCGACATCATGAGCTTCATAGAAAAACGGGGTTCAATTAAGGGCACCGTCGTGACTTGGATCGGAGACGCGAACAACGTACTCTACTCCTGGCTTTACGCAGCCTCCATTCTCGGATTTAAGGTGCATATTTCGGCGCCCCCGGGATACTCGATCAATCCGACACAAGTTCCGGATAACGATGACTGCTATGACTTTTTCCTATCTCCGGAAGAGGCCGCAGAAGGCGCCGACCTTGTGACCACGGACAATTGGAGATCTTGCGGTTACGACGAAAATCAAGCCAAACGGCAATCCAAATCGGCTCGCTGGCAAGTGAATGAAACGGTCATGAAAGCGGCAAAACCAGACGCTTTATTCATGCATTGCCTTCCCGCCTTCCGCGGGCAAGAGGTCTCTTCCGAAGTCATCGACGGACCGCAGTCTGTCGTTTGGGACGAGGCTGAAAACCGCTTGCACTTTCAAAAAGCACTGATGGAATATTTGCTTTTAGGCAGAATTGAAGACGTTTAGCTTCTGTTAAAGCATTTTGAAAGCCTCGAAAGTATTCCGCTCTCGAGGCTTTTTGACGTTCTATCGCATTCAATACTTCCTGAATTTATCGGATGCAACTAAACTAAGAAAAACCAATTTGTCGGAGGTATCTATGGAAAGATCCCAAAGAGAAAAGCTGACTGAAGAGTTGACGCTTGTGCTCCTTTATTTGACATCTTTCACCGAAAAGCAATGTCCTAATGTCCGTATGGCCTGGAAGACGCATGATTGGACGGCATTAGACGATCTTGCAGAGGACGGTTTCATGGTTCCTCCGCACAACAGAAAAAACTACACTCGTTACTTGACCGACGAAGGTGTTGAGAAAGCCAAAGAGCTACTGGAGCAAATTGGTCCTTCACTTGGTTTCAAAAAAGAAGATTGGGGAGATTGACGTTCTTCTTAGCGCAAACTCAAGATCGTCTACCACTGCGGTGGCGACCGAAATGGCCTCCTCATTTTATGAACAAAAGTCTTGAAGATTAGACTGAATGTCTCGTGAATTGGAGGAGATTGTCTTGGAAAAAACGGAACGCGACAAATTAATCGACGAGCTCACGCTGGCTCTTCTTTACCTGACTTCCTTTACCGAAGAAGATAAGCCGGAAGTTCGTATGTCCTGGAAAAGCCATGACTGGACCGCAATGGATCGATTAGTTGAGGACGGCTTCATCGAAAAACCAAAATGCATGCGTAAACATTCTCGAGTCCTCACAAACGATGGCATTGAAAAAGCCAAGGAACTCTTGGACCGTCTAGGCCCCTCCCTTGGCTTTGCAAAAAAGGACTGGCAGGATTAGTACCGCAGGTTCTCAGCCTTCGGAAACGAGACCGCTTAGACCATCGCAACTTCCGGCTCGAGTTTAACGCCGAAACAGTTCTTGACGCGCAGCCGCACGTCCTGCGCCATTGCGTAGATGTCTTCGCCGGTCGCCTGCCCATAATTCACGAGAACAAGCGGCTGCTTTTCCCATACGCCGACGTCGCCCATGCGATAACCGCGGAGACCCGCGTTGTCGATCAGCCATGCCGCAGACAGCTTGAAACGGCCTCCGGCCAAAGGATAAGAAACCAAAGACGGGTTCGTGCGAAGAAGACTTGTAAAGGTCTCCCTGTCGACAACAGGATTCTTAAAGAAGCTTCCGGCGTTTCCGAACTTCACCGGCGAGGGAAGTTTTCTGCGGCGCAGCGAAATCACGCAGGAATAGACGTCCTGAGGGGAAAGTTCGGGGAAGCTGTTGATCTCGATCTCTTCGGCAAGCGCTTTGTAAGAAGTATTGGGAACCCAATTTTTGGAGAGCTTAAACGTAACCGCAGTGATGACTAAATGACGATTCTCCGGCTTTTTGAATGTCGAATGACGATAGCCGAAGTCACATTCTTCATTCGTCAGCGTCAGCAGCTCGCCGGAATTCATATCAAAGCACTCGACGGATTCAATAAATTCAGCTGCTTCTAAGCCGTATGCACCGATATTTTGAATCGGAGCCGCCCCGACGGTGCCGGGAATGTAAGCGAGGTTCTCAAGACCGGGCATTCCGGCATCAAGCATCTTGCGGACGAAACTGTGCCAGATTTCTCCGGCGCCGGCGCGAACAAAGTAATGCTCTTCGTCCTCCTTAATCTTCTCAAAACCGGGAATCATCATCCGCAGCAGAAAGCCGGGATAGTCATCCCTAAACAAAACATTGGAGCCGCCTCCGATGACCATAAAGTCCTGAGGCTGCTGGTGGATATGTTCTCTTGCCTGTTTTAAATCCTCAATGGAACGGATCTCGGCAAAGTTCCTCGCTTTTGCGTCAACACCGAAGGTATTGAGCTTTTTAATTTGTTCGTCAGTCTTGAGCTCCATAAGAAGGCTCCAAAATTACTCTACTCTTTTGAGACGTTCTTCAATCTTATTCAAAATCGATTCTTCATCCATACCGCATTCTTGGTAAAGATGTAAGTTATCTCCCTGCTGGATGAAACGATCGGGGATCCCGATCTGAAGGACATCCGCAAGAAGACCTTTTGCGGCTAAAACTTCAAGGCACGCATCACCGGCGCCGCCGATGATGACATTTTCCTCCAGAGTCACTAAAAGATCATTATTTTTTGCAGCTTCTTCGATCGCATCAGCGTCGACCGGCTTCACAAAACGCATGTCGTACACGGTGGCATCAATTTTTTCAGCAACCGCTTTTGCCTCCGCAAGCATGCTTCCGAAAGCCAGCATCGCAACTCTGGAACCCTTCGGCGCAGTTCCGGTGCGCACTCGGCGAGCCTTGCCGAGCGGAAGTTCATGCATTTCCTTCTCAACCGGTACGCCGGGTCCTTTGCCTCTCGGATAACGAACAATAGCCGGATGATCTAGCTTATAACCCGTGTAAAGCATCTGGCGGCATTCGTTCTCATCTGAGGGCGCCATGATGACAAGGTTCGGAATGCAGCGCAGGAACGAAAGATCAAAGGAACCGTGGTGCGTTGCACCGTCTGCCCCGACCAGACCGCCGCGGTCCAGGGGAAACAGAACCGGAAGATCCTGAATGGCCACGTCGTGAACGATTTGGTCAAAAGCTCTTTGAGAAAAAGTCGAATAGAAAGTGCAAACGGGTTTCAGTCCCTCGGCAGCGAGGCCACCTGCAAATGTAGCAGCATGCTGCTCGGCAATCGCGACGTCAAAGAAGCGGCTCGGAAACTCTTTAGCAAAAGCGACTAAGCCTGAACCTTCCTTCATCGCAGGTGTAATTGCGATGACGCGGGGATCCTTACGCGCAATGTCCAGCAGCCAATCGCTGAAAACTTCCGTATACGTCTTTGCATGCGGAGACGGAACAATACCTTTGCTTGAATCAAACGGCGAGATACCGTGATACTTGGTCGGATTGTCGACAGCCGGCGCATAACCGTGGCCCTTTTGCGTCACAACGTGAAGCACCAGCGGTCCGTTGAGCTGTTTCATGTTCTGAAGCACCGGAATCAGCACTTCGAGGTCATGTCCGTCAATCGGACCGTGGTAGTTCATCCCGAATTCTTCAAACAGCGTGGAGTGCGGAGCAACCATGCCCTTGCTGTACTCTTCGGCCCGTTTGGTCAAATCGAAAAGTTTCGGAAACGGACGCACAATCGCTTTACCGATGTCTCGCGCCTGAGCGTAGAACTGTCCGCTCATCAGCTGTGTAAAGTGATTCTTTAAGGCTCCGACCGGAGGAGAAATGGAACAGTCATTATCATTGAGGATCACCAGCAGGCGAAGGTCCTTCATGTCGCCCGCGCAATTTAAGGCCTCAAACACCATACCTGCGGTCATTGCACCGTCGCCGATCACTGCGATGTGACTCCGATCCTTCTTTCCTAAGGTCTTTGCCGCGACGGCCATACCTAAAATCGCAGAGATGGAAGTTGACGAGTGTCCTGTCCCGAAACAGTCATAGGGACTTTCCGAACGCTTCGGAAATCCCGACAGGCCTTTGTACTGGCGCAGTGTCGGCATTCGGTCCCGACGTCCTGTCAGGATCTTATGTGCATAAGCCTGATGGCCGACGTCCCAAACTAATCGATCTTCCGGCGTATCAAAAACATAATGAATGGCGATAGCCAGCTCGACGGTTCCCAAAGAAGACGAAAGGTGTCCGCCCGTCTTGGAAACGTTATCGATAATGAAAGTACGAAGTTCGTTTGCAAGCTGCTTTAACTCCGGCATCGACAATTTTTTTAGGTCAGCCGGAGAATTAATAGTTTCGAGAATGGTACTCATCGCCGGTTACTTCTTAGTGTGTCCTTTTGATGATGAAATCAGCGATTTCGATTAAGCGCTCTTTGCCGCTCAGACCTTCGCTGAGCCCTTCAACGGCTTTGGCGGCAACTAAATATTGTTCTTCAGCAAGTTCTTTGGCTTTTTCCAGGCCAAGCAGGCTGACGTAAGTCGGTTTATCTTCTAAAGCATCCTTACCGGCTGTTTTACCAAGCTCAGCCGTATCGCCGACGACATCCAAAATGTCATCGACGATTTGGAAAGCCAAACCGATAGCATTTCCATAAACCTCAAGCTGCGAAAGATCGTGCTGTGAAGGAGTCTTTTTTCCGGCAAACGCACCCAGAAGTATGGAGGCCTTAAGGAGCGCCCCCGTTTTCATCGAGTGCATTAGGCGCAGCTCTTCAATCGTCATCTTCTGATTGCCGACGACGCTCAGGTCAATCGCTTGCCCTCCGCACATGCCTCGCGTGGAAGATGCGTAGGCCAAAAGCTCGAGGAGCTTAATTCTCTGCTCAGCAGGCAGCTTCGTTCTGACTAAGAACAGAAAGGCTTCCGGCTGGAGTGCATCGCCTGCAAGCATGGCCACTGCTTCACCAAAAGCCGCATGAGTAGTGGGCTTACCGTGGCGCAGTATGTCGTTATCCATGCACGGCAGATCATCGTGAATCAAGGAATAAGAATGGACGCATTCAACAGCTAAGGCCGTAAGGTCCAGGTTTTCGGGATCGGCATCAAATATTTGTCCGACGGCATAAACAAGCAGCGGACGCACGCGCTTACCGCCTCCGATGACGGAGTAGCGCATAGCCGAATGGAGTTTTTGGGGAATAAGAGCTTCCTGAGGAAGATTATTTTCAGCTGCTTTTTCAACCCTCTGCTGGCAAGCCTTTACCCAATCTTTAAAAGCAACAGTCATAACTTCTTAGAAAGGGATATCGTCGTCATTTCGACGGGAACGGCGGCTTACCGGGGTTTCTTCAGGTTCGTCATCATCCTGCTGATTGCCGAACTTTTGATCCAGTTCACGTACTCTGTCTTCTGCGCGCTTTAACAAGTCATTGCAGTGTTTGCGCAGTTCAGAGCCGCGGGCATAAGCTTCAACAGATTCTTCCAGAGGCAGACCGCCTTGAGACAGGCGCTGCGACAAGGCTTCCAGTTCCTTAAGAGCTTCTTCAAAAGACAGAGAAGAAATTTCAGGGGCCTTTTCTCCCATTTCCGATAATCCTTATATTTGTTTGTATCATGAGCATTTTCGCTCATTTAGACGTTAGCGAACAACTTTTTGACAATCCTACAGGCATATCTCGGTATTTAAGCCCTTTTCACTCAAGCTGAGGCGTCAAACATGAGATTTTGAGCCTATTTGCACAAAAATCGTTCAAGCGCTCAAGTGTACTCATTCATTGCCGCCTTACCTTCAAATATTTGTAATGAAGCCTAAAATCGAGGAATCGTTTAACAGAGGTGTTTCATGATTTTCACAACTTTAATTGAGCCTCGTGAGCTGCATGCTTTCATGCTGAATCAAAAAGTCAGCGGAAACCGTAACATCATCATTCTTGACTGCTCCTGCAGCATTCCCGATCCGGAGCTCGGTATCAAGCTTTACGCCAAGGAGCACATTCCGGGCGCTGTACTCGTAGACTTTGACCGCTATGTCACCGGAAAAGTAGCGCAGGGAACCGGACGCCATCCGATGCCGGGCAGAGAAACATTCCGCCAATCCATGGAATATTTCGGCATCCGTCCCGATCGTCAGGTTGTTCTTTATGATCAGGGCGGCCTCGGCTTTGCAACACGCTTTTGGTATGAGCTCCGCTGGCTGGGCCTGGAAAATGTCTGCGTCCTAGACGGTGGCTTTACCGCTTGGAAGGAAGAAAAACTTCCCGTGACAGACAAGCCGACCGAACCGTTAGAAGACGGAAAGATCCCTGAGCTTGCGCCGCTTGAAGTACCGGTTCCGATGAAAACCGTTCAGGACAATCTGAAGACGAAAGAATTCTTAGAAGTGGACGCACGCCCTGCCCTTCGCTTCCAAGGCATCGGCGAAACGATTGACCACAAAGCCGGCCACATCCCCGGCGCTGTCAATCGTCCGGGTTCCGAGAACTTCCTTCTCGACGGAAGATTCAAACCTGCGCCTGTTCTGCGTGAAGAATTCCTGAAACTTCTGGACGGCCGTACACCGGACAAGGTCATCAATTCCTGCGGATCCGGCGTCAACGCTTCCGCGAACCTCTTTGCAATGGATTTAAGCGGTCTTTACGGATCGAAACTTTATGTCGGCTCGTGGAGTCAGTGGATTGACGATGACGCTAATCCTGTAGCAACCGGAAAGTAATCGCCTAGCAAGCAAAGCCACTCCGGATCAAAGGTAATGTTCAAGAGCGGCTTTTTTGCGTTTGATGACTGCTTCAGATCAGTGCTCGTGCAGACCTCCGGTCGCCAAAACAGCCATGGCCACACCGATCAAAATAAAGAATAACTGTACGTAAAAACGTTCCGGTTTTTCCTGGTGCGCAATTTCCGGCATCAGGTCAGACAGTGCAATATAAATAAAGCTAGCAGCAGCAATGGCAAAAGCGTACGGAACCATCCATTCAACTCGGTCTAAGAGAAAGTAGCCTGCAATACCGCCGAGCATGGAAGTCAGGCCGGAAATAACATTCCAAAGAAGCGCCTTCGAGCGCTCAAATCCGGAATGGAGCAAAACCATAAAGTCGCCCACTTCCTGGGGGATCTCATGAGCCAAAATTGCGAGCGCCGTTACCCAGCCGAGGCCTGAACTCACCATGAATGCGCTGGCAATCAAAATGCCGTCCGTAAAGTTATGGAACGCATCACCGATCAAGATGGCGTTGCCGGCGCCGGAACTTCTCTTTTGGCTTCCCTTGATGTATTCAGAAATGGTGTGTTCCGGAGGATTTACATGACTGTGATGCTGATGACTTAAGGCAAATTCAAGGCAGAACAGAAATAACACGCTCACAAGCAGCGTCCAGCCCACCGAGGCTGCATTCTCATGAATTTCAAATGCCTCGGGAAGTAAATGGGTAAAAGCCACTGTCAATAACAAACCGGCCGAGATACAGAGCATCTTGCTCATATATCGATCAAGAAACTTAAAGCTGATCAGTCCAGCTAAAACAATGGACAGAACCGACGATAAAAGAGTCGCCGCAAGAATTTGCAAAAGAGTCGTCATCTCATTCCTTCTTCGAGACGATTAATCTAAAACAATCGGAGAAACAAATTCAAAAATGACGGTTATTTCGAGCTCGTGTGAGAACCGAGGTAGAAATTCTCGTCCCAAGAGCGTCGGAAGGACTGTTCAACCGAAAGCGGAGGAGTCCAGCCGAGAACCAGCTGAGCTTTATGAATGTCGGCTACTTGGCTCTGGAAGAAGAACTCTTCCCAAGCCTGACGTCCGATGTAACTGTTAAACAGTCGGACAAGGATCGGCGGAAATGGCCACAGCAGACACGGCCGATGGTGCGTTCTAGCCAGCAGTTTAAAAATATTGAGTGTCGAAAGATCCTCCCCGTCACTAACTAAGAAAGTTTCGTTGGCAGCATCCGGGTGCGTCGCGCAGCAAATCAGGAAGTCGACGAGGTTATCGATGCCGACTAAAGAACGGTGATTTCTCTTGCAGGATCTCAGCGGAAGCGGCAGACAGTAATCCACCATGATCTTGACCTCGCCGAAAAGATTCTGACAATCCGGCCCGTAAATGAGCGGAGGACGGACGATCACAATTTCCATGCCTGTCTCTTCGCCGACGCGAATCAGTTCTTTTTCTGCTTCCAGGAGCGCTTTGCCGATCGGAGACTTCGGCCGAGGCAAAGAGTCAGCATAGAAACGTTTCCCGGCCGGGGTCTCGGGACCGTTCACCTGCAGAGAACTTAGGAAAATGAAACGGCTGATGCCGGCGCGGTGCGCTTCGCGCGCCATGTGAACCGTCCCTAAGACATTAATTCTGTGCAGCGCAGCTTCGTCGAGCCAGCCCTCGTGACCGCGCATCGAACCGCGGGAAGCGCAATGGATCAGGACGTCGCAGCCTTTAAAGGCTTCAACGTAGTCCAGACTTTCTTCCAGGCTTCCGAGCCGAACCGTCTCAAAGGACTTGGAATTAAGAATCGAACCTCTGCGGGCAGCTGCCCGCACGGTAAATTCTTTTTTCCGATTCAACAAAGCCAGCACCAAGGCGTTTCCGATATAGCCGTTGGAGCCGGTCACCAAAATCTTTTTCATATAAATTTAACGCTGCACAACTTCTTTAGTGTAATTCCTTCTTGGCCATTGGTATTAATGATTTTGTCGATTAGCGGCCGAATTCATAACATCAATGTTTTTTTTGAGATGTCAGAGACTTCCAGTCTTACTTTTGGATGATTAGACTGTTATATTTCCTTGGATTATTCTCAAACTAAAGATTTTTAAAGGACGCGATAATGGATTTCGTAAAGCTTTCCGAACAGCGTTTTACCGCTAAAAAATTCGATGTCAACAAAAAGATTCCTCGTGATGACGTCGAAAAATTAAAGACAATTCTTCAGCTCTCTCCTTCTTCCGTCAACAGCCAGCCTTGGGTCTTCCTTTGGGGCACAAGCGACAATTCCAAGAAACGCGTTCGTCCGGCAATTGCCGACTTCAACTGGAACCGCATCGACACTTGCTCCGACTTTATCGTGATCGCCGTCAGAAAGGGTTTGGACGACAAATTCCAGCACACCCTTCTCGACCAGGAAATCAAAGACGGCCGCATTGCCAACGAAGAAATTGCCAAAGAATGCTTCGAATCCAGAAAATTCTTTATTGATCTGCGTGAACGTACCGGCCAAACTCTCAACTGGGAAACTAAGCAGGCCTATATCGCAATGACAGCATTGCTTTACGGCGCCGCCTCCCTCGGCATTGATTCCACACCGATCGAAGGTTTCGATGAAGACAAGATGGATAAACTCCTGAATCTTGATAACTACGGTGTGCATTCCGTCCTCGTCGTGACCTTGGGCTACGACGCCGAAGACGACCACAACCGTACTCGTCCGAAGTCTCGTCTGGAACAGAGCAAGATCTTCTTCGATCTGGATAAGTTCCCAGGCTAATATATAGATCAACCGCATGCAGCCGCCTTTCGAGGCGGCTTTGTTTTGTCCGGAACTGCGGTTCTCGGACAATTGAGATACGCCGTCATGCTCGTTTTCTCGACTTTCTTTGAACGCGAGCCTTTTAGATAATAAGTTCACCACTTTCACCCAAGGATTTGATGTTGTTTAGGAAACTCTGGCTTTCTTTATGCGCCGGCGCGCTGCTGGCGGCTCATCCGCTTCAGGCGGAGGAACCGACTCAGCTTCGGGAAGTCAGAGTCGCCTACATCGGAATCCTGCCGTCTGAAACCACTGAGCACGCCGTCTACCCTACTTTCGATTTTCTAAAGTCACAGCTCGGGCACAAATACCGATTCAAGCTTTTTGATATTTCAAACCACGATTTCTTAGAAGAAATCAATGTCCTGAAGCCTCATTTACTCTTTGCTCCGAGCGAGATTTATCTTCAGCTTGCGGCGATTCCCCAATTGAACGCTCACGACATTGCTGCTTTGAAGTCGGTTTTCTCTTCTAAGACCAGTGCGTCTGTGGGTTCAGTGTTTATTACACGCGCTGACCGAAACGACATCAACACCATCGCCGATATGAAGGGCAAACGCGTTGCTGCGGCCAACAACGAAAATTTAAGCGAATGGTGGGCAGCGTTAGGAGAACTCAAGGAGCACGGCTACGCTCCGAACCGTTTCTTCGGAAGCGAACGATTCACCCGTGAACGTCACCTCGGAGCCGTAGAAGAAGTTCTTGCCGGATCGAGCGACGTGGGTATTCTTCCGACTTGCCTTCTTGAGGCTTACGAAGGAGTAGGCTTCGTGGCTCCGGGTTCACTGAAAGTGATCGAGCCTTACGATAATGCCAAGGATGAGTCGCCCTTCTACTGCCGCCGCTCTACTCGTGCGCTTTATCCCGGCATTGTGATTTCTTCGCTGGCGAACGCACCTGACGACATCGTCAAAGACGTCGTTCGCACCCTCTTTACGATGTCGCCTTTCCAAGGCAACGAATGGGCTGCCGGTTACGATTACACGGAAGTGCTCCGACTGATGAAAGATCTGAAGTTCGGTATGTACGAGAACCTCAGGGACTACTCTTTGGGCGCCCTTCTTCAACGGTATAAAACTGAGCTACTGATCCTGCTAACGATCCTGCTGTTTTTAATCGGCAACGAGCTGCGCGTCCATCATTTGGTCAACAAACGGACGGCAGAGCTCAAAGGTGCACTGGAAGCCAAGAACGCCGCAGAACAAGAGGCCGTCCTCGGCCGCAAACGGCTCTCTCATATCGAGCGTTCAGGCGTTATTTCGCAGATGTCCAACATCATTGCGCATGAGTTAAAACAGCCCCTAGGCGCACTGCTGAACTATGCAGCCGTCTTGAAACTGCGACTGAACGACAAAATGGCAGAAGACCCATTAACCAAGACCGTCGTCGAGAATATGGATGCGGAAACCAGACGCATTTCCCGTATCGTGGATTCGGTGCGCAAATTTGCAAAAAAAGAGCAGCCTGCACATATCGAATACGATTTAGTTCGAATCGTAGAAAAGGCGATCCGCACTTTCCATCAGCAGGAAGAGGCAAAAACAGCAGTTCCCTTCCGAACGGATGTGGCCACAGCGCCGGTTTTAGCCGATCCTCTTTCCTTGGAACTTTTAATTTTGAATTTAATCCGAAATGCCGCAGCTGCCAGTAAAGAGTCCGGCAGACCCAAGCTCGGCGTTTCGTTAGAGCCGGCAGGCAAACGCTGGAAGGTCACCGTTTGGAATAACGGTCTGGTCCTAAGCGACGAGCAGTTCACACGATTGGAGCACGCCGCTGAGTCCACCAAGCCTGAAGGCCTGGGATTGGGTCTTTCCATTGTGCGTGAGATCGCCGATATGCACTCGGCGTCGCTGCACTTTGAACGCCTGACAAAAGGCGGCGTACGCGCTGAACTTATGATTGATCGTTTAGCGACCAAAGATCCGGAGAAAAAAATCAATGAATAAAGAACATACCTTGATCCGCCTCGTCGACGACGACGAAAGTTTATTGTTTTCTACCAAGATCCTGCTGGAGGCCCTCGGCTGGAAAGTGGCTGCTTATAACTCTCCGACGGAGTTTTTGGTCCGCGACAACCTCAGTATTCCCGGCTGCGCCGTATTAGATGTGCGCATGCCGCAGATGACCGGGCTTGAAGTGCAGGAAACGCTCATTGAGCGCGGCTTTGCTCATTTCCCGCTGATTTTCCTTTCCGGACACGGCGACATTCAAATGGCAGTGAACGCCATGAGCAAAGGCGCCCTGACCTTCTTGGAAAAGCCTGTCGATCCTGAGCGGCTGAACCAAGAAGTCACCCGTGCAGTAAAGCTGGGCATCAGACGAGCGGAAGAAGCCAACGAATTAAATGCATTAAAGCGCCGCTATCGGCAACTCACCAACCGAGAGAAAGAAGTCCTGTCTCTGGTCGCCGAGGGGCTGACCAATAAAGAAATTGCCGACCGTCTCGAACTCTCTGTGCCTACGATCAAAATGCATCGAAGCCGAGCCTCCGAAAAACTTGCAATGGATTCTGTCGCCGAAATCACGCGTGCGCTCATCCTGCTTAACGAAGCTTCCGCGAAATGATCAGAAGAGAGTTTCTCGCCGGCTTGACGAGTTTGAGCGCTTTAGCTGCGGCTCCCGCCATCTCTTTTGCTCAGGCTCCCATGAACCTCGGACAGCAATGGGATGTCATTGTAATCGGCTCCGGCTTAGCGGGTTTGTCTGCCGCTTTATCCGCTTCTGAAAACGGTGCCGATCGCATCCTCGTTATTGAAAAGCTTCCCGTACTCGGCGGCCACTCGCGCTTATCAACCGGCTCCTTCTTAGCCGTTTCCCCGAAGCGGCTTGAACCACTTGGAATCCATACATCGGTAGACGCTGTTCTGGAAGAAATGATGGAAGTCGGAGGCGGACTCGGCAATAAAGATTTAGCTCGGCTTTTGCTCTCTGAGAGTGAGGCGGCCATGGATTGGCTGGAAACGCACGGCCTGGTTTGGAACCCGGAACCTTATGTCGCCGTCGGCTCTCCCTCGGCCTACGCTTTCAGAACGATCCAAGGTTTCACCGGTTCTCACTACATATTCAAACTCAATCAGAGAGCACGCGAACGCGGCGTCCGCTTTTTGTATGACCAGCCGGTCACCGACCTTCTTCAGGATCCGGTTTCCGGCAACGTCAACGGTGTCGTTGTTAAAAGCAAAAACCATGAAGTGATCTACATCCGCGGCAATGCCGTGGTTATTGCAACCGGAGGATATTCGGCAAACAACGCTTTATGCCGCAAATTCAATCCTGAAATCTCGGCGCTTATGCCCTCGACAGCGAATCCCGGAGGAAGATATCTTGACGGAGCTTGGGGCGATGCGTTGGAATTTACCAAGCCCTTCCACGCAGCTACGGTTGATTTGGATAAGATTCAAAGGATTTGCTTTCTTGGCGGTCGCCTAGTCGACTACACCGGCGCAGACATCTATCTGAACAAAAACGGTCTTCGGTTTGTCAATGAAGGGGCGTCTCACGGAGACGTGCTTGCCGAACTCTTGAAGCAGCCTCAAAGAGCAATGTGGGTGATCACTGACTCCCAGTCCAAAAAAGGTTTGTCTCTTGAGAACAAACTCGCCGACGGGGCGGTTAAAAAATTTGATTCTCTTTGTCAGGTCGCTGCCTTCATCGGCTGTCCGGCAGAGACTCTGGAAGAAACCGTTACCAGATACAACGACTTTGTTCTCAAAGGCGTGGACGAGGATTTCGGCAAGAAAGTTATGCTGCAGACCATCAGTTATCCGCCTTTTTACGTCGGCCAGGAAAGAGTGGGCGTTCACTATTGCTGCGGCGGACTCAAGTTCAATGAAAAAGCTCAAGTCTTAAATACCTCCGAAGAACCCATTGCCGGCCTTTACGTTGCCGGTGAGGCCTCAGGCGGTGTTCACGGAAAAGACCGCTTGGGCGGCATCGGCTTAACCGATGCCGTGGTATTCGGCAGAATTGCAGGACGAGAAGCGGCGCTCCTTGAAAGGACGTCCGAGCATGCTGAATTTCAGTACGTTCCGCCGAGAAGCCACAGCATTCAAGAGCTTGATGCTTCTGCGGATTTTGAGCCGACGAGCGATTAAGTACCGTCTCACGGTTTGCTCTAAACTATTACCCAACTTTAATTCTTGGTTGAACTATGAATCCGGACAAGGAAGAACCCGTCTTCGGCGCAGTCGTCGTCGCAGCGGGAGTCGGTTCAAGAATGGGCACCGGCAGCCCGAAACAATATGAACTTATCGGCAGCAAAACGATGCTGGAACGCTCGGTTCAAGTACTCCTCGACGAGCCTCGCATTAAAGAGCTCGTGGTCGTCATTTCACCAGCCGACATAATCGGTCAGAGACTTGTATTTGAAGATCCCCGCGTCCGCATCGCACGTGTAGGAGGACAGACACGGGCCGACAGCGTTAAAAACGGCATCTTGTTTTCTAACCTGAAGTCTTCGGACTGGGTGTTAGTCCATGATGCGGCCCGTCCCTGCCTGCTAACATCCGATGTCACCAAGCTGATGGATTACTGCCAAAGACATCAGGAAAGCGCCATACTTGCCGTTCCGGTCAATGACACTCTTAAAAAAGAAGGCGAAAACGGCACAATCGCCTGCACCGTGAGTCGAGACGGTTTGTGGGCTGCTCAGACCCCGCAGTGTTTCCCAGTCGGCGAATTAACCCGCGCCATGAATGAAGCAGGATCGGCCGTCACGGACGAGGCAAGCGCCATGGAATTTGTCGGAAAGCATCCAGCGCTGGTCGAGGGCACTCCGACCAATATTAAAGTCACGCGCCCGATGGACCTCTGGCTCGCACGAGCCATCTTTTTAGCTCGCAAAGAAAAGGAAAATAATGAGTAACTGCAAAATCAGAGTCGGCCAGGGTTATGACGTTCACCGTTTGGTCGAAGGACGTCCGTTGATTTTAGGCGGCGTTCAGATTCCGCATTCTCTAGGCTTGGACGGACACTCCGATGCCGATGTTCTGCTGCATGCCGTCACCGATGCTTTGTTCGGGGCTGCTGCCATGGGCGACATCGGCAGGCACTTTCCGGACACCGACCCGGCTTATAAGGGCGCCGACAGCACCAAATTGCTTTCCGAAGCGCTGAAAAAAGTGTGGGATAAAGGCTGGAAACCGGTGAATGTAGACTGCACAATCATTGCTCAGAAACCGAAACTTGCCCCATTCATGAACCAGATCAATTCTTCTTTGGCTGCTATATTGCAGCTTCCCGTCGACTGCGTGAACGTCAAAGCCAAGACCAACGAAAAGCTCGGCTTTGAGGGAAAAGAAGAAGGGATTGTGGCTCAAGCGGTCATCCTGCTTGAGGCCCGTGCTTAATCAGCCTTTTCGGGCGTTTCCTTGCCTTCGGTAAGTTTTCTGACGACGGAGGCCTTCGGAACCACCGGAATCGTCATCTGAACGCTCAAACCGTTCGGAATATTCTGGGCTAAGCGGACGGAACCTCCGCCGGCCTTAGCGACGCGGTTGACAATAGACAGACCCAATCCTGTCCCTGAGGCATTTCCGCGGGCAGTATCGCCGCGCTCAAACGGACGCAGAACGCGTTCTAAATCGCTTTCCGGAAGACCTTTGCCGTCATCGGCAACAATCAATTCGGCTGCTCCTCGCTTCTTCAAATAGTGAAGCGTAATGGACAGACGGAGAATGCCGTCGGAGCTGCGGCCGTACTTGCCGGCATTGACAATCATGTTTTGAACAGCACGCGCTAAATCCGTCGGATTGGCGCGGACTTCCAAACCGTCTTCAATCGAAGTAAGAAGCTGAATATCAGGCTGTGAGGCTACACGATTGGCGGCAATCACATGCCTGACGGTATCGGAAATATTGACGACTTCAAGTTCGGCCTCGCCCTGTCGGACGTATGCCATGAACTGCTTAACGATGCTTTCCATCTGATCAAGATCGCTGCACATGGCTTCTCGCGTCTCTTCGGAAAGCGGAGCCAATTCAACTTCAAGTCTTAATCGGGTAATCGGTGTACGAAGGTCGTGGCTGACGCCTGCGAGCAGAAGCTCGCGGTCGCTCGCCAAGCGCTTCAGGTCTGAGACCATCACGTTAAAGCTTTCGTTAACTTCACGGATTTCACTCGGACCGTCGAGAGGCAGCGGCTGCGGGAAAACGCCGCGGCCGAGCTCTCGCGCATACTCACTGAGTTTTGCGAGAGGGTCAATCAAACGGCTGGTTAAAAGTACCGTAAACAGGGCGCAGATGAGCAGCATCCCTGCGAACCAAAACATCCAGTTGGCACCCAATCGAGGGTTTTCGGCCGTTCGTTCTGCTCGGATCCAATATTCGTCCCCATCGATCTCGAAACTGACCCATAAACCGGGAATGCCGTTCAGGCTCTGAGCAAGAATGGTCTTCTTGCCCAAAGACGAACGGACATTATCAAGAATCAGATCGTTGAGACTGTCGCTTTCCAGCGGAACAATACGGTCGTACGGTTCTTTCGGGAGTATCGTCAGGCCCTCACGCTGAGCCAATGCCATGATGAGGTCAAAACGATAACTCGTATCGGCACTGATCAGCGCATAGCGGGTCAGTGTCGTAATTGCGGTAATTCGCAGTGAGGCAGCTTGGGCTCGCGGCGCCTCATTCAAGACAGCCAAGCCGTAGAGCCAAGCGCAGACGCTGGTCAGCACCAGAATAAAGAGCGCTCCGAAAGTTTTCCAAAACAACCCGGAAAAAAACTGCGAACCGAAGCCCTCCTTGCCGGCCTTGTCTGCCATATTGCCTCACTTTCCGATCACAAATTATTTCTTATCCTGAGCGTCGGAAGCGCCGTCAGGAATAAACACGTAGCCTAAGCCCCAAACTGTCTGGAGATAACGAGGTTTGGAAGGATCAGGTTCGATAATTTTACGCAAACGAGAAACCTGAACGTCCAAAGAACGGTCAAAGGCTTCGTATTCGCGGCCGCGGGCCATTTCCATCAGCTTGTCGCGGGAAAGCGGAACTCTCGGATGACGTGCAAATGTCTTGAGAACCGCAAATTCACCGGTTGTAAGCGGAATTTCTTCATCGCCTTTAGAAAGTTTGCGAGTACCCAGATCAAGAGAGAAGTTGCCGAAACGAACGACTTCATCTTCTTTGCTCGGAGCTCCGGGAGGATCAACCGGCTCTCTGCGGCGCAGAATGGCATGCAGACGGGCCAGCAGTTCGCGGGGATTGTAGGGTTTCGGGAGATAATCGTCGGCGCCCAATTCAAGGCCCAAGATTCGATCGATGTCTTCTCCTTTAGCGGTAAGCATCAGGATCGGCGTTGTGTCATTGGAAGCACGGATTCTCTTCAGTATGGAAATTCCGTCTTCGCCCGGCATCATGACGTCCAAAACCACGGCGTCAAAACGTTCTCTTAGCCACAGACGATTCATCTGTTCGGCATTTTCTGCCACAGATACGTGGAAACCGTTATTTGTAAGGAATTGACGAAGCAAATCGCGTAAGCGGCTGTCGTCGTCAACCACGAGGATGCGCGGAGGACGCTTGTTGCTGAGGGCTCCGCCGTCTTTTCTCAATGTCTCTGATTCTTGCATAGCATCTCCTGTCGGAAGATTTACAAATTACATGATGCTACAAAATTTATCCTCTTTTTGGTTTTCTTGCTACATGCCCCTATTCCTTTTGGGCAATAAGTTGAATAGGATTATGAAAATAAAAGAAAGAGGCATTTATTTTGAAAGAGATCCGATATCTACCCGTTGTTTTGCTCTTGCTGCAGCCCGTAGTCGGTTCTGCTCATAATCCGGGACATCCGTCACCGTCAGAAACGACTGCAACTGTCGTGATTGACGCTTCCTCCGCCGAGGAAAACAGCTCTATTCCTCGCCCGCATGCGCCAAACGCAGCTTCTAATCCTAACGTTCCCAAATGTCACTGGGATAAATTGGACGCCGAAGGCCGTGCTTCTGTTTGGCCGACGTTATCGGCCAGGCACCGTGATTACCATTGGCGGCTCATGACCAGTGAAGAGCGCGCCGAGCTTCGGTCTTTCCTTCCGAAGATGGAAAGACGCCGTTTGCGTGAACGTTTTGTGACAAATCATCAGCATGCGCGCGATAACGATCGTCCTTACGTCCTATACAAGCGCCTCTCAAAACAAGAGCTCTGCGAGTTAAGAGAGCAAGTGCGTCAGGCGAACAAACAGCTTGTCCTTTCCAAAATGCTCAAGACGCCCGCCCAGATCGAGTACGAAGATCAGTTCCTTTCAAAACTCGCTGAGATGAACGATTTGAATCATCAGATGGTCATCGTCACGATTCAGGAGTCCGCTATGGAAAGTATGGCGGCTGCCGATCAAAAGGTCACGCCTGCCGCCCAAGAGAGTGCTTCTGCCCGCGTTTCTCCTTAGTCACAGACCGACTAAAATACTCTGCACTATAGGAGTGTTGTATGGCAAGCGCATTACTTTGTCTTGAGTCTTCCGGAAATCTGTGTTCCGTCGCTGTCACCGGTTTCGATCGTGAGGCTTACCTTCAATCCGAGCCCGGACAAAAACACACGAAAGTCATTCTCGGAATGATCCGCGGCTGTCTGACTGCTGCAGGCGGCAGCCGTGAAGGACTTCAGGGAATTGCCTTCGGATCCGGCCCCGGCGCCTTTACCGGACTGCGCGTTGCCTGCGGCTTGGCTCAGGGTTTGGGCTGGGCGCTCAATATCCCGCTCATTCCCGTCAACACCCTGCTCGCGCTCGCCTACATCCATCATGAAACATTGGAAGAAGGCTCCCGCCTTTTGGCCGCGATCGATGCACGTATGCATGAGTGCTACTGCGCTGTCTTCCGTTACGAAAATCATGAATTCAAGGAAGTCACGGCGCCAGCGCTTTGCAAACCATCCGAACTTTTAGCGATCGCAGATGACAACGGCGCCGAATTCCTGTGCGGAAATGCTTTCCGAATCTACGCCGATGAAATCGGAGATCCCGCTCCTAAGAAACTTCTTTCTACGGACGACGTCAACGCTCAAATGATCGTACCGCTCGCCCGAAAATATTTTGAAGAAAATAAAACAGTGGACGCCGCAGAAGCGTCCCCGCTTTACGTTCGAGACCATGTCGCATTGACGATTGAAGAACGCAAAGCAGAAAAATCCCGTTGAGAATCTTTATGGCTGAAAATCTCCTCATCACCCGAATGACTTCGGATGACATCGATGATGTTGTCCTTCTTGACCGCTCCATCTTTTATGATCCGTGGGCTCGAACGTCATTCTCCGGTTCTCTGAAGAAAGACACCTGTCTTGTTCTCAGAAGAGACGGTGAGCTTGAGGGATATGTGATTTTCAGCAGCATTTTTGACGAAGGAGAACTGCTTCGCATCGCCGTCAATCCGCTGTCCCGCCGCAAAGGTTATGCCACGATGCTCATGAAGGAACTAAGCAAGCTGGGACGCGAACGCAACATCGAACATTGGTTCTTAGAAGTTAGAGCCGGAAATCTCGGAGCGATTAAACTTTATGAGAAATTCGGTTTCATCATGATGGGTCGGCGCAAAGGGTACTATCCTTCGCCTAACGGTCGGGAAGACGCCATCACGATGCACGCGTATAGGAAGAAATAAAAGGTGCTTGATCAAAGGAAGTCAGACATATGGAATGCACTCGGCATCGGTCCTCAGTGGATCGAGCGAGATGAGCTGGCTAAAGCTGCCGAAGAAGCTGCAAAAAACAAAGCTGAGGCTTTGGCCGCTGCTTCTCCGAAGCCTCAGCTGCAGAATTCCGTTCCTGCCGCCGCTTCGGCTCCTTCCTTTGTAAACCGTGCGCCTCAAACTCCTCAAGCCAGTTCGGCTCCTGTTGCAAACGCACCTGCGGCAGAGCCAGCCCGCGTTACCGCAGGAATTGCTAATCGCAGCGCTCCGCCGCCCAAAGCGGCTCGTCCCGAGCCGGCGGCGAAGCCAGCTTACCGCAGTGCCAGCGAAGCACGCGGCGTGCGTCCCGAAGCGTATACGGAAGCACGTATTCATCAGATTGCAACCGCCGATTGGCAGACTTTAAAACAGCTCGTGCAGGACTGCCGAGCCTGTGAAATCTCCTCGAGCCGTCTGCATCCGGTTTTCGGACAAGGCAATCCGCCCTGCCGCCTAATGCTGATCGGTGAAGCTCCCGGCGCAGAAGAAGACCGTTTGGGGCAGCCTTTTGTCGGCCCCTCGGGCAAACTGCTGGATAAGATTCTTGAGGCAGCCAAGCTCGATCGCGAGAAGGACCTGTGTATTTTCAACACACTGAAATGTCGTCCGCCGCTGAATGCCACACCGGAAAAAGCCGAAACCATGGCCTGCCGTCCATTCCTGGAACGCCAAATCGAATTGATTGACCCGGAAGTGATCGTTGCAATGGGCAAGCCTGCCGCTTCCTGGTTCTTCCCGGATCTCAAAACGCTCAATCCTTATCGTGGCAAAGTGCACAATTTGACTGTACAAGGCAAGCCTCGGAAGGTCATCGTGACTTATCATCCTTCTTACCTGCTGCGCTCTCCTCAGGAAAAGCGCAAGGCATGGCTGGATTGGTGCTTAATACTCGATACCCTAAGCTAAACAAATGACAAAAGCGATATTTGACTCTTTGCCCGTTATCGGAAAATCTCTTGCAGAAATAAAACCCTCAGACAAATATCGAGAAAAATGTCCGGCAGGCAGTGGGCTTGCCATGTCCATCGCCCAAAACGCCGTTCAGCTCAAAAAACAAAATAAGCTTCTGACGGTCATTTGCGCCGACCCGAGTGATGTCATTCGTCTGCAGGATGAAGTCACTTGGTTTGATCCTTCTTTAAAACTCACGGTTTTTCCCGACTGGGAAACCTTGCCTTATGACGTACTGAGTCCTCACGCCGATCTTGTCGGCGAACGCCTTCAGACGCTGTATCTTCTTTTAAACCGTCAAAAGCGCCAGGACCCGGTTGACGTCTTAATCGTTTCTGCAAGTACTGCAACACAGCGCTTGGCACCGAGAAACTATATCGGCTCGACAACCTTCTTCTTCCGCAAGGGCGACCGCATTGATCCGACCGATCTTCGCGCCGAATTAGTTGCGAGAGGCTATGAACATGTCTCTCAAGTGGTCGCACCCGGCGAATTTGCCAGTCGCGGCGGACTGCTTGACCTCTTCCCGATGGGCTCGGCCAAGCCTTATCGTCTGGATTTCTTTGATGACGAACTCGACGAGATCCGAGTCTTTGATCCGGACAATCAACGATCGGTAGAAAAAGTTGACGAAATCCGCCTGCTTCCGGCCCATGAATTTCCGATGGACAAGGAAGCTAGGTCTGCCTTCTGCTCCCGCTGGCGTGAAACCTTTGAAGGAGATCCGAGCAAAGTCACACTTTACAAGGACATCGAAAACGGCATCGCGGCACCCGGTGTCGAAAACTACTTGCCGCTTTTCTTTGACGAAACGGAAACCCTCTTCGATTACATCGGCTCAGATGCTTCGCTGATCCTTCTCGGGGACGTCAACAGCGCCATCGAGCATTTCGATAAAGAAACCGAACAGCGTGCCAAGTTCCTTCGCGCGGACGGCGAACGTCCGATTTTGGATTTCAAGCGCCTTTATCTCAGTGCTCCGCAGTTCTTTGAATTTGCCGGACAGTACGCGCGCCTCTCGCTCACCGATAAAGAAACAGCGACGCCCAATTTCCCGTCTGTCGCCATTGAACGCAGAAAGGATGATCCTCTCGAGGGATTGAAGGCGTACAAGGATCTTTGCTCAGCCCGCGGCCGCAAACTCTTGGTCATGGCAAACTCAGCCGGCCGTCTGGAAACCATCTCAGACGTCTTCAAAGAGAACGGCCTTAAAGCGCCGTTGGTACCGGGATTTGAGAAGTTTTTAGAAAGCAGAGACAACTTTGCGCTTTGCTACGGTCCGCTCTACGACGGAATGGAACTAGAGAATCCGCCGATTTCCATTCTGACGGAAACAGAACTTTATTCGAACTCCGATCGTCCGGTCAGACGCCGGCGCCGCAGAACAGAGCGCGAAAGCAACATCGAGATGATGATTCGCGACCTCTCCGAACTTAAAGTCGGAGACCCGGTCGTGCATTTGGATCACGGTGTCGGCCGCTATCGCGGTCTGACTTCAATGAGCACGCCGGACGGTGAAGCAGAATTCCTGCAGATTGACTACGCCAAAGAAGCCAAACTTTACGTTCCGGTTGCTCAGCTACATTTGATCTCTCGATATTCCGGTGCTGATCCGGAAACCGCACCTCTGCACTCCTTGGGCAAAGGCGATTGGGAGAAGGCTCGCAAGAAAGCGGCTCTCCAAGTGAGGGATACGGCTGCCGAACTCTTGAACATTTATGCCCTGCGTCAATCCCGAAAAGGCTACGCTTTCAAATTCAGTTTGGCTGATTACGAAGCGTTCTCCGAAGCCTTTGCTTTTGAAGAAACGGAAGACCAGCTCGCCGCCATTAACGCCGTTTACCGCGACATGATCTCGGACAAACCGATGGACCGCTTGGTCTGCGGCGACGTCGGCTTCGGTAAGACCGAAGTTGCTCTTCGCGCTGCGTTTATGGCTGTCATGGGCGGAAAACAAGTCGCAGTTCTTTGCCCGACAACGCTGCTTGCCGAACAGCATGCTCAAACCTTCCGCGATCGTTTTGCCAACTGGCCGGTGAGAATTGCCGAACTTTCCCGATTCCGCTCTTCAAAGGAAGTGAACGCATCGATCGAAGGTATCAAAAACGGCACGATCGACATCGTCGTCGGTACGCACAAACTGCTTTCCGATAAAGTCCAATTTAAAGATCTCGGCCTTGTCGTCATCGACGAAGAACACCGCTTCGGTGTTCGCCAGAAGGAACAGCTCAAATCTCTTCGTTCGGAAGTCGACATTCTGACGCTGACGGCAACTCCGATTCCTCGCACTTTGTCGATGTCTTTGGAAGGCATTCGAGATTTCTCCGTTATCGCAACGGCGCCGCAAAAACGTTTGGCCATCAAGACCTTTGTCCAGCGTGAAAGCGACTCTCTTATTCGAGAGGCAGTTTTGCGTGAATTAAAGCGCGGAGGTCAGGTTTACTTCCTCCATAACGAAGTCGAAACCATTGAAAACGCCCGCATGCGTCTCGAGCAGCTCCTTCCGGAAGCCCGCATCGGCGTTGCACACGGACAGATGAACGAGCGGGAACTTGAACGCGTCATGCGTGACTTCTATGCTCAGCGCACCAATGTGCTGCTTTGCACAACGATTATCGAAACCGGCATCGACATCCCGAACGCCAACACAATCATCATGCATCGTGCCGACAAATTCGGCTTGGCTCAGCTCCATCAGCTGCGCGGCCGCGTCGGACGCTCCCACCATCAGGCTTATGCCTATTTGCTGACGCCGGGCGAAGGTGCGATGACCAAAAATGCCGAGAAACGGCTTGAAGCCATTAAAGAAATGGAAGAACTCGGCAGCGGTTTCTATTTGGCTATGCATGACTTAGAGATCAGAGGTGCGGGTGAGGTCTTGGGCGAACATCAATCCGGCTCGATGACCGGCGTAGGTTTCGACCTCTACACCCAGATGCTCGATTCTGCCGTCACTGCCTTAAAAGAAGGCCGCGAACCTGATCTGCTTCAGCCGCTGGAAGCCACGACAGACATCAATCTGCATGCGCCTGCCCTGCTCCGTTCAGACTATGTTCCTGATGTTCATAACCGTCTGACTTTCTACAAACGCCTTGCACAAGTCAAAAACAAGGAAGATCTTTATCAGATTCAGGAGGAGATTGCCGACCGCTACGGCAAGCTGACTCAGGAAGCCAAGAATCTGATTCTTACGCACCGTATACGTGTGGAAGCCAAGCCTTTGGGTGTTCTAAAGATCGACGCAGGTGAAGACTCCATCATCTTTACCTTTAAAGATAAACCCTCGTTTGACCCCGGAAAGTTCTTCCGCATGCTTCAAGCAAACCGAAATATGCGCATGCTCGGGCCGAATCGGTTACGATTAGAAACTTACACTGATACCGCCGAGAAAAGGGGCGACAACATCTTACGAATCCTCAAGGAGCTCAAGTGAGTCACGATTTAGTTCTTCAAACCAAGATCGGACGTGAAGAAACTTTGGAAAAGTTTCTTCATACCATTGGCAAAAAAGGCACGATCAAAGATCCCTGTGCGGTTCGTCTGCGCCGTGTCAACCGTGAGGAATTCGAGGCTCGCTGGGCTCAGAAAGCAAGAGCCCTTCAAATCGATGCGAATTGGATCGAGCCGGGATTAAAGCTGAAGAATTTCAAGCTTTTTGCCACCGATATGGATTCCACTTTCCTGAATTTGGAAACACTGGATGAAATGGCCTCTTTCGTCGGCAAAGGTGAGGAAGTCGCCCATATCACCGAGCTCGCGATGCAGGGCAAAATCAGAAATTACGCAGAAAGCCTAACTGCTCGCGTCAAGCTGATGGCCGGCGCCGACGCTTCTATTGTTGATCGTCTGATCGATCGTCACATCAAGCCCAATCCAGGCGCCGAAAAACTTGTTGCCGCCTTCAAAGCCGCGGGCATTCCGATGCTGCTCGTCTCCGGCGGCTTTAGCTGCGTAACAGAAGTTGTTAAAGAACGGTATGGATTTACGCACGTGATCAGCAACGAACTTGAAATCGTTAACGGCAAATTAACCGGACGAGTCACCGGACCGTTCGGCACGCCGATTATCGACGGTCGCGGCAAGATTTCTTACGTATCGGCTTACGCACTACAGCACGGAATCGAGCTCTCCGAACTCATCACTATGGGTGACGGCTCCAATGACATTCCTATGCTGGAAGCTGCCGGACTTTCCATTGCATGGCACGCAAAACCAAAGGTTAGACCGCACGCCAAACAAGCTTTTGACTTTGCGCCTTTATCCGGTGTTTTAGCCTTGTTCGATTAATCGAAAAATTCAAAATTTTTGATACATCTTACACGCCTGCTCAAGGCGTGTAATTTTGTCTGGAACCACAATAGGCAGGTCGAATGGAATAACAGAGCTCTCAGCTCTTACTCGCATAAACCGGCCTCAATCATCCCCCTCTAGAACAACTCAATGTACTCATTACTCGAGAAGAATTTAACCACTACAGAATGAAAGGTTTAGGCTGAAGCCAATACATTTAAGGAGACACCAATGGTTAAGAAAGTATTATCTGCAGTTGCTTTAGCTTCTGTCTTTGCCGCTGCTCCGGCTATGGCTCAGACGGGCGGATTCACCGGCCCCGGAGCCACTCAAGAAGGTACGGTTGCTCAGCTCAAAACGCTCCCTGATGACGCTCATTTGATCTTGAAAGGCAACATTGTACGGAACGTTCAAGGTGACAAGTACGAGTTCAAGGATGGCACCGGCACCGTCGAACTTGAAATCGACCGTAAGTATTGGAACGGTCAGAACGTCAAGCCCGAAAACACCGTGAAGTTAATTGTCGAAGTCGACAAGGACCTTCTCAAGACCGAATACGAAGTCGATGCTCCGGTTGAAGTTCTAAAGTAATCGCAACTTAGTCAGTTTTTAGTATCGATCCTCCCGCTATTTGCGGGAGGATTTTTTGTTTGTGGGCAAAAATTATTAACCTGGAAATATCGAAATAACAATAATAAGGTCTTTCCCTTAATTTGCAATTACAACACGAATATTCGTGCTGTTATTGTATAAGTAAATTTTCAATTTCTAATTAGATCTCCTATATCCAAATTATTTAAACCAAATATCGTCTTGTATATTTTTATACGTGCATTATTTGAACGTATATCTATGCAAAAACAGTCTCCTTACAATTTGTAAAGAAGCCTAGACTCAAAGTATCGCAATCATTTATGGAGAGTTTAAATGACACTTCGTGTCACACCTTGGGGAAAGGATGATTTCAAAGCGACCAGCGAAGAGGCTGAGTCCAAAGACTGGGCCTATTGGCAAAACCGTCTGAATCGCGCCTCCTTGGTAATGCTGGCAGAGGAAGGAATTATCGATAAAAACATTGTCCCAAGAATCGCTGCGGCACAAAAACACGCAGAAGATCTTCAAAATCTGCCTGGCGCTCCTCGCCTCACAGACATCATGCCGTTGGAAAAAATGCTGATCGAATCCTGCGGTGAAGAAGCTACGCTCATTCACACAGGGCGAAGCCGCCAAGACATGTTCACGACATTGAATGAGGCTCGTCTGCGCTTAGCAGTTTTGGATTTTTATGAAGCACTAAACAAACTGCGGACAAGACTTCTGTCGATCGCTCGAGAAAATATCGAAACATACATTCCGGCGTACACCAACGGCGTCCAGGCTATGCCGATCACTTTGGCCTTCTATCTTTGGGGATTTTTGGAATCCTTCCAAAGAGACTCAGACCGAATCATTGAAAGCTACAAACGCATCAATCAATCTGCACTCGGCGTGGCTGTGCTCGCCTGCTCCAGCTGGCCGTTGAATCGCGAACGCTTGGCTGAATTATTGGGGTTTGAAAAGCCCATCACGAACGGTCTGGATGCCGCTCAAATCAGCCTCTTTGACATTCCTTTGGAGGCTGCCTCGAATGCCGCAAATGTGGCTATCCGAATCGGCACACTCGTTCAAGACCTCGCGCAGCAATATTCACAGACACGTCCTTGGCTGCTCTTGGATTCCGGCGCCGCTTACGGCTCTTCAGCGATGCCGCAAAAACGCAATCCCGGCATTCTCAATAAAACTCGAGGGACAGCAAGCGACGTTGTCGGCGCAATGCAGACATCTTTTTTACGAGCCCATAACTTACAGCTCGGTATGTATGACAACAAAGAAAGCGTGTTGGAAGACTGCTCCGGTGTGTTCGTCAAAGGTGTCGAAATGCTGGAACTGATGGAACAGGCTTTCTCTTTGCTCAAGGTCAATCCTGCTCGTAGTCTCGAGGAGCTAAACAGCGATTGGACAACCACGATGGCGCTTGCCGAGGCCTTACAGCGACAATTCGAAATTCCTTTCCGTATCGGTCACACCTTCGCAAGTCAAATCGTGACCTACGCCAGAGCACGGGATCTCCATCCGGACAACTTCCCGTTTGAAGCCGCAAAAGAAATCTTCGGCAATGTCACCGAGCAGCTTGAAGACAAACGACTTCCGTTTGAACTTACACAGGAAGAATTTCGTACAGTTCTTTCTCCGGAACATGCCGTTCAGTCGGATGTCGGAACGGGCTCTCCGGCCCCGGCTAACGTACGTAGAGGATTGGACGAAATCGCCATACGATTAGAAGAAGACGAACAACGTCTCCGCGCATGGAGGAATGCTTTAGCAGACAGCGATAAAGCGCTCGACGAAGCATTCGAAAAACTTCTCAACAATAAATCTCAGGAGAAAAAATTATGATCTGGATTGGATTAGCAATCGTCGTTGTCACGTTCTATCTCATTTACAAGAACTACGAAGCGCGTTTGGTTTTAGCTTTGTCCGGCTTGGTGATGGCGTTCATCGGACAAGTTGTTGTCGGCACAAACGGAGGAGTCTCTGCCGCTGTGGATGCTTTCGTTAAACAATTAGTCAACGGGGGCCTGGTTCCGACCATTGTTACCGTGATGGGTTTCGGTTACGTCATGACTTTTACCAAATGTTCAGACCATTTGGTAAATCTTCTGGTTAAACCATTGGCTCGCGTTCCGGTAATTGTCATCCCCGGCGCCGTCATCATTACTTGGCTGCTAAACATCGTGCTGCCGTCAGCGGCAGGCATTGCTGCCGCAGTCGGTGTCCTTCTTATTCCGGCACTAATCGCCCTGAAAGTTCGTCCGGTGATGGCTGCCGCTGCCGTCTTCATCGGAACATGGGGTTCCGTCGTCAGCCCCGGCTTGATGTTCAACCCTCAGATCGCCGACATTGCCTTTAAAGCCAAAGAAATTCCGGCTCCGGATGCAATGATCGTGATTATGCAGGAAGCTCTCCCCTGCGCTATCGGTGCACTGGTCGCTGCCATCTGTCTGACGATTATCTGCATCGTCTTGAAAGAAGGCGTCGGATCAACGGAAATCGTCAAAGAACTTCCCGAAGGCGAAGAAATCCAGAAAGACTTCAAGGTCAACCCTATCAAAGCCATCATCCCGATTATTCCGCTTGCATTGCTGGTTCTTGCTTCCAAACAGGTCGGCGTTCTCCCGACAAAGGCTTTCTCGGTTCCCGTCTGCATGCTGATCGGTACAGCCATCGGCCTGATCGTTGCTTTAGTCAATAAACAAAAAATCGGCGATGCTTCCAAGAAATTCTGCCGCGGTGCCGGTGACGGTTTCTGCGACGTAGTTATCCTGATTGCGGCCGCTGCTATGTTTGCCTCGGGCATGAAAGCCATCGGCTTAACCAGCGCTCTCGTAGATGCGATGAAAGGTTCTCAGTCTGTCGCCATGTTCGCTGCCGCTGCAGGTCCCTTCGTAATGGCCGCTATTTCCGGTTCCGGCAACGCTGCCGCCTTAGCCTTCAACCAGGCAATTACACCGAATGCCGCTGACTTCGGTTTGACCATTGTTCAACTCGGTGCAGTTGCTCAGATCGCAGCAGGTTTAGGACGTTCTATGTCTCCAGTTGCAGGCGGCGTTATCATTCTGGCCGGTATCGCAGGCGTCAACCCGATGGAAGTGGTTAAACGTACAGCCATCCCGGCGATCGTCGCTTTGATCGTTGTTACGCTGCTGATGTTTGCAATGAGTTAAACACTGCTCCTTAGCGACAATTGATTTTCAAGCTGCTTGGAAGACATGGCCAAGCAGCTTGTCTTTTGCCGTTTGAAAATTTTCAATAATGCAGATGCCCTTTCAAATCTTCTAAAGCTAATGCTTGTCCTCCATAGCACGCCTTTCCGGACGCTGGAGGACGGAATGGAATGGTGTTCGTTTTCTTGTGTCGTTGGCCTGCTCCAAACAATTGGGCTTGCCTTTCGTTAAAGCCTTGTCCAAAGCGGCATATTGTGCATCAAGCTCAAAGACAACCTTTCGAAATTCAGGATTTTCCATCCATTTTGCAACCATCTGATCATGAGTCATTAGAGAGTCTTCGCGCACTACCGACCTCCTTGGTCTTTTTACCGTTTCGGAAGATACGCTGTCCTGACTGTTTGAGGATAGCTGAGAGACGGAAGGTTCTATGCTCGGCTTTTTGCATTTGAATTCCAAAAAAAGAGCTCCTCTTTCGATTAGAAAAAGGAGCCAAAACTTCTTCCTAAGATCTCTGAAAAGGAAGGACTACTACCTCAAACGTATCTATTTCAATGTCTTGACCTCTGCCGACAGTTTGACCAAACTCAATGCAACTTCTGCAGCTGCTTCAAGCGACGGAATGGGAATGCATTCATAGACGCTGTGATAATTCAACCCGCCTGTGAAAACGTTCGGACAAGGCAAGCCGCGAACAGAGAGACGAGCTCCGTCAGTACCGCCCCGGATCGGCTCTTCCGAAATAGGAATGCCCGCCTGGCGATAGGCTTCTCTAACGATTTCCATAACCTTGGGTGTCTTCTCAAGGTACGGACGCATGTTTTCATAACTATCCTTAATTGTTAAGGAGATATCTGCTCGCGATTCTTCTTCTGCAAGTTTTCGAGTCAAGTCTTTCAGCAAAGTCTTCTTTGCCTCGAACTTTTCTTTGTCATGGTCGCGGATCAAGATTCGGACGGAGGTTTCCGCAACAGTTCCTTCGATCTTATTGGGATGAATGAAGCCTTCATAACCTTCGGTAGTTTCCGGAGCCTGTTCTTCAGGGAAAGCGCCTATCAGCCGAGAGGCTAGCTTGATGGAATTAACCATTTTGCCTTTAGAAAGGCCCGGGTGGACTACCACACCTTTAATTGTCACCATGGCGGTTGCCGCATTAAAGTTCTCAGTCTCTAACGTACCGATTTCGCCGCCGTCAAAGGTATAAGCGTATTCAGCGCCGAAATGCGGAATATCAAAATTCACGGTTCCTTTAGCAATCTCTTCATCGGGCGTGAATGCAACACATATCTTGGCGTGTGTAATTTCCGGATGATCTTTGAGATAGGCCATGCAAGCCGTAATAGCGGCAACGCCGGCTTTATCATCTGCGCCTAAAAGAGTTGTTCCGTCGGTGAAAATCACTTCCTGACCAACATACTTCTTGATCTCAGGAAAATCGTTTTCTCGGAAATAGATTTGTTTTTCCGGATTCAAAAGCACATCACCGGTCTCGACTTGAATAATTTGAGGTTTGATATTGACTGCTGGGGCATCCGGTGAGGTGTCCATATGAGCAATCAAACCAATGGCAGGGCAATCCTCGAAGCCTTTTGCGGCGTCAAGCGAAGCATAAACAACACCTCCTTTGCCGATATGCGCGTCTTCCAGACCATAAGACTTGAGCTCTTCCACTAAAAACTCAGCCATCTTAAGCTGATTCGGAGAAGAGGGCTCATCCTGACTTTCTCGGCAGGATTGGGTTTCGAACTTCACGTATTGAAGAAATTGAGAAACTAAATTTGGGAATTTTTTTGTTGACATTTTTCGATGAGAATTTGAACTTGAACAAAACGAATTATTTTCGTAAAAACAAGATAATGTTATAAGTAGAACCACCTACTACTAAAGTAATATTTTTAAAGTTTTTTACTTATTTTTCATATAGATAAAAACATAAAAATCAACAGGGATTTTTGATTGAAATTAGTGAATATCCCAATTGATTTACTTGAATTTGCTTATTTGTAAATTTCCGTTACATCCTTAACATGACCTCGTTCACTCCACTCAACGAGGTAAAAATGTCCTTTTCCGCTTGGGTTGCTTTGGCCGCCGTCATTGCAACTATTTACGGACTTATTAAGCGTTATGAAACACGCTTGGTCCTGCTGCTCGCCGGTTTAGTTATGTGTTGTTGTTCGTTGGACCCGATGGCTGCCTTCGAACAGTTCGATAAGTCCATGACAAATCGAGCGTTAATTATCTCAATCTGCTCTTCCATGGGTTTTGCGGCATGCGTTACTTTAACTAAATGCGACCTTCATTTGGTCAGCCTTCTTACCAAGCCGCTTAACAAACTCGGTATTCTGCTTCTTCCGTGCTGCATGCTCGTGACGGGCGTGGCTTCCTTGGCGATCGGTTCCCTTGCCGGCTTATGCGCAGCCATCGGCCCGACACTCATCGCTCTTATGCTCCGAGCAGGCTTCAGACCGGCGATCGCCGCTGCTGCCATTATTTCCGCCACACTTCCGAATTATTGGTCTCCGGGATCAACAGATAACATTCTGGTCGCTCAGTTAGCCGGTATTCCGGTGATGGAACAGATCAACCACATTTCCTTCAACATCCTGATTCTTTTCGGCCTGTGCATTGTTGCTTTAACCACGATTTGTTTTATCTTCGGCGATTACAAAAAAGGCGGCTTCCAGCAGTCCATTAACGAAAAAGGACTCATCCGGCCTCTTCCGGAACTTCCCCAGCATCCCAACCTTCTCAAGGCTTTTGCTCCTCTCCTTCCGGTCGTGCTGCTCTTTGTCATCTCGCTTTGGTTTCCCAAAGTAAAGATGAGTGTTGCAACCGCCATGCTGATCGGTTTCATCTATGTCATCTTCGTCACACGCAGCAATCCTGCCGAGCTTGTTAAAAAATTCTTTGACGGCATGGGATCCGGCTACGGCAGCATCATCGGTTTAATTATTGCCGCAGGCGTCTTTGCTGCCGGCTTAAGAAGCTGCGGCGTGGTTTCCGGCTTCATCGACTTCCTTAAAGATTCTTCCGAAATTGCCAAGCTCGGCGGATCCTTCGGTCCGTACATTCTCGGCGTAATGACCGGCTCCGGTAACGCTGCAGCATTTGCCTTCTGTGAATCCGTCGTTCCTCATGCAGCCGAATTCGGTATGAAGATCCAGGACTTAGGCTTCTTAACCTGCTTGTCCGCAACGTTAGGCCGTGTTTCTTCTCCGCTTGCAGCCGGCGTCATCCTTATCGCAGGCATTGCCGGGACTTCTCCGCTCGAAGTCATTAAACGTTCAGCACCGGTGAGCTTAACGGCTATTGCTTTCACTCTCCTTCTTGTTTAACTCAACATCAAATCCGACATGAAAAAACTCACATTAGCCCTTCTTTCCGTCCTTGCTTTCGGCTCTGCTGCAGCCGCTCAGGATTCTGTCACTGTTTACGGACGCATCGACCTCGGCGTCGGTATTTCAAGAATCAATGACGGTTTCGGTTCAAAAGAGAACAATGCTCAGATGGTTACCGGCGCCGGTACGTCCAATCGTATCGGTATCAAAGGAGAAGAAGATTTAGGCAGCGGCTACAAAATTAAGTTCGTATTAGAGAATGGCTTTGACGCTGACACCGGTGCCGAAGCAACCGAAGGACTCGCCTTCAGCCGTGAAGCAACTCTTCAGATTGTCTCTCCATTCGGTACATTGGCGGCCGGGCGCTCTTCAATCCTCGGCACCGACGGCGGAAGCTTCAATATGCTGGGTAACGTCAACCCGTTCGGAACAGGTATTTGGGAGCTCGGCAACCAAAACATCGTCTACGGCAAGATGCCTGCCTCCCGTTTTGACAACGCCTTTACTTACCGTTCTCCGGAATACAGAGGACTTCAGCTGACAACAGAATACTCGATGGGTGAAGAAGGTAAAGAAAACCGCTCGACCTCCAATCATTATTTTGGATTGGGTGTGACGTGGAAAGGAGGACCAGCCGAGACGGTTGTCTTATTTGAACGAGTAAACGAAGCATTGACCACAGAAAAAAGAAGCCCCAAGGACATGTGGCGTATTACGGCCGGCGGAAATTGGAAGTTTTCTGCGGCAACCGCTTACCTTTCCCTGCAGTATTTCAAAAATGCCGATGCGCTTGGAACCGCTTCCTATAGTGCTTTAAAGGATAACGGCATCGGAAGCATCACTTCTGCTCAAATGAAAAAACTCGACGGATTGGAAGGTGAGAACATCATTCTCGGCTTCTCCACGCCGGTGATGGGTGGAAAAGTCTTAGGTGCTGTCGGCTATATCCATGCCAAAACCGATGAACTCTCAAAGAAGCTGAAAGCTGACGGCGGCTTCATTGCTCTTGGTTATCAGTATCCCTTCTCTAAAACGACACGTTTGTACAGTGCTATCGGAGCATCGGCAGCAAAATACAAATCCGGGGATCAATCGGTTAAACCGAGAGGATTCTACGGAACACTCGGACTTTCACATTATTTCTAGCAAGAAGAAATCGGCGTACTTAGCGCTGAGGTCGGTTTAACTCACCGACGTATGGACGAATGCTGCGAAGAGGATGGAGGGCTTCTTCAATGGCGTTCGTCCAAAATTCTTCAGATTCGATGTCCGCTTCGAAATTCTTCGTGAAAATCTCCTCGTACGGCAAGGTGGCATTATCCAAAAGCACCGATTTACCGATACGAGGAATTTCCGTTTTTTCCACTTCTTCCAGTTTCTTCAGCATCATATTGGCAGAGAGGAAACCGACGGTGTATTGAAAATCGTGGTGCGGTGAGTCTGCGTTATATACGTTGTAGAAATGCGGCTTCCTGGCCCACATGTACTGGTCTACGCCTTCAACCGTGTCACCGTAGCAGTCACTCCAGCATTTTCTGGTCAGTTTATTGATGTATTCGACGGAAAGATAGCCGTTTTTCCGCGCTTCAAAGACCTCTTCTGCAAGTCTGAATCTAAACGGGATCTCGATCAAATTAATCATGACTCGCCGCAAACCATGCCAAAGCACGGCAGCCTTTTCCTGAGGCGAAGAAGCTCCCTGCACCAGTCTCCTCAGGAACAGCTCTTCAAAAAGACGACCGATAAGTTCATATCGGGTTTCGGAAAGTCTTCTCTCCTGCATCGGAAGATCACTGATCGAGTATCTAAAAAACGCGTCGCCCAAGATATGGGCTGTTTCAAAGGATCGGTTGATATTCGGCTGGTAATCAACGTATATCGCCACCGCTTTGTCGTAAGGAACTTCAACGCACCAAGCGCCTCCTGAGCCGGCCGAATAATTATGCGTCTCCAGCCAGTGACCTTGTCTGCAGAGCTCAATGAAATCTCGAAACTCAGGAAAGTAAGGTTCGACGGCCTCTGTGATTTCCTTTAGTGTTCCGTCAAGTGTCTTCAGAGATTCAGGCCCTTCAAGATGCGGAAGTGCTGACCCTAATAGTGCCACCGGAATCGTGGGAGACTCCGGACGATTTGTACCTTGATTGATATAGGGAGCTGCAAACCGAAGGCATTCGCGAATCTCAGACAGCTTCTTAGAAAATGCGCTGCGCATTGCTTCGAAGCTCTTTCTATCCAGGCCTTCGATAACCAATGCGTAGTCAAGCGTACTCATGCCGAGCCTGGAGGCTCTGAGTAAGTGCGCACCGGCTACGGCATTAAGGATATCGCAGAACATGGAAGAATTTGTCGCAAAACAAGCAGACAAAGCGTTGAAGAACAAAGTTCTCAGTTCTGGATCCGAAGTGTTTTTGACTGCAAAGTTAGCAACAGACGGCGTAGATTTTTTTTACGGTTCCGTCCGGCAGTGTCACGTTCGTTCGAATACTGCTTTTGAGATGCGTATACAACGAAAACAACGGTCCGAGAATCAACCGTTCTTCTTCTAAGGCCTCAACGGGAAACTTCAGCCAAGGCTTAACCTCTTTAAAGCGCTTTTGCTGCTGCAGCCAGCGGTCGAGCTTATCCGAAAGAATTGTCTTTTGTTCAGCAGCTTCTTGTAGGTTTTCCTTTACTTTCTGAAGAGCTTTTTCAGCGCTGTCTATCGTTTCAAGAATGAAGACTTTCTCTGCAGCAATTTTGCTGTCGGCAGACGATAAGGTTTCTGCAGCCCGACAAGCCGCTAACAGCGTTTCTTTGAGACGAGAGATTTGCTCCAATATTTCAATTAATTGCAGCGCTGCAACTTCGTCTTCGGGTTTAAAAAACTGAAGACGGTTAATCATAGAAATGCCGTTCAGCAAAGCCCGTCTCCTAGCGAAGTATGTTTCGCCGGAGAGATCCGAGAGGCCTTTTTTCGACCAGATTTGAACTGTTTCTAATTTCTTTTTCATCTGTGCAGACAACCTAGCATTAACGTTCCGACTTCTTATCGTTTGAGGAACCCGAATCTTCTAAATAATGAAGTTATATTTTTCCTGCAGACGCCTCTTTTGTTCGCCTTCGATTTCTCTTCTTCTTCGGACATAAAAATCGATGAACATCTGAACTCGTCTCAATTTAGAGGCTGCTAACGTTGAACCGATGTAATTATCGAGATTCGGAATCTGCCAGCCGTTGAGGATCGGGATAAGCTGTCCGTTCATCACCTCTTCGAAACAATGATGAAGCGGCATATCAAGAACGATGCCGCAGCCTTCAACTGCCGCGGTTTTTGCCAACAAAATATTGTTGAACCGAATCATCGACTTCCAGCGAAAAGTCTGCTGCCGACCGTTCTTAACCAAAACTTCCGAATGCGGCCTGACTCGGCCCGTATAGACCACACCTGCATGATCGGACAGTTCGTCCGGATTTTCGGGATAACCGGCCTTTTCTAAATATTTGGGCGAGGCGCATGGAACGAACAATGATCGAGTGACCCAGTTTTCCACAAGGTTGGCATCATTGACGGGGCCGTAATACAGCATCAAATCGCATTCTCCGCCCATGAACGCCTTTGGATTGTCGTCCCCGATGACATCGAAAGTAACTTGAGGATGCAGCTGCTGAAATTCGGCAATCAATGGAACAACCTGAGTCTGGAGGAATCCGGGCATTGCACCGAAACGAATGCTTCCCTTGTCGCCTTCTTCGAGTTCCGAGGTCTTCTCCAGCGCCCGACGCACCATCACAATATGAGGTTCAATTTTCGAGCGAAGTTCAAGTGCAACTTGGGTGGGATTCAGACGTTTCCCTCGCCGTTCCAGTAGTTGCACGCCTAACTCTTCTTCCAGTCCTGAAATCATTCGAGATAATTGAGAGCGCTGAAGATTTTCGATATCGGCAACACGCGTAATGGAGCCTTCGTCCATAATTTTGAACAAAAGCTCCCATCGCCCCAGGTGAAGTGCTTTCCATTGGCTGTTAATCATTTTGCTCCTTGAGTTGAATGTAGGCGTAGTTCTGATCGTCTTCCGGCTGCTTATTAAAGATTGTAAGAACTCGGTGCAAATTAAGCACGAAAGAGGCGTTTTTTGTAATTTGAAAGAAAGCGTTGCAGGTAACAAAGGTAATTCGCTTTCTCGTACTGATCTCCTGCTCAGAGCGGGAACTTCCGACTTCATACGAAACCTGCATAAAGCTTTTAGCCTCAAAGATCTAAATTTCCATAGTGAATTTGCCTTTGCTTCCATCCATTTAAGTAATTTCATAGTCAAAAGTTATCAAAGACAACTATCCCTGATATTAGGGAGGTTATTCCGAGACGTTCTTGCTCCCTTATTGCTTACAATTCTGAACAAACATTCAGCCGGGCAGTTACAATCCTGTTATTCATGCGCTTTTGAATTCCATAATTCGATAATTCGATGAACAAACCTATTCAATTAGCTTTTGCCGCACTCGCGCTCTGCGCCGCTCAGCAATGCTCCGCCGCATTGCCCTTGAGCTTTCCTGTCGCACGCGATTGGCTTTATGAGAGAAGCGACAAGCTCAAAGCCAGCGAAGAACAAGTCCAAAGCAAACGAGAAACTCAGAAATCTTTGGAAACTCTGGGCGGCCCAACCGTAACCCTGCAGGCGATGCAAATTGCTGGACAGAAGAAAATCGATATCGATAAATCGATCCCGAATCCTTTGGCTGGCGCCCCGCTTCCAATCCAGCTCCCCGGATCTTTCTCAGTCGGAGTGCACGAAAAAATGTCCTTGAACGGGCCTCGTGTCGCAGCAACCGCAACTTGGCCGATTTATACCGGCGGAAAAATTTCTGCCATGCAGGATGCGAGCAAATACGCCGTTGATGAAGCGGTGGCTCAAAAGCGTGCCGACAGCGAAGATTTAGACGCTCAGCTTGCGGGTTATTACTTCGGAACACAATTAGCGCTCTCGGTTGAAAGGCTCCAAAAGGACATGCTGAACCACCAGGATCAGGAACTTGCCAAAGCGAAGAAATTTGAAAAGCAGGGAATGATCAGCAAGATCGAAAGAATGTCCGTCCAAGTCCAGCGAGACAATAGAAACCGCGAATACCTGAAAGCCAAAGACAACGCTAAGGTTGCCCGTCTCCAGCTGGCTCGACTGCTCCGAGATGAAGAGTTCGGAAAGTTGACGACGCCGCTTTTTGTTCTGAACCGTCCGCTCGAACCTTTGAAGTATTGGGTGGATACTGCATTGGCCTCCAACCCTCAGATCGCAGTCATTCAGGCCAAGGCCGATCAAGCCCAGCAAGGCGTCAAGGCTTCTAAAGGCGCTTGGATGCCGCAGGTTTTTGCATTCGGAACCTACAACTTTGTTAAGCATTACCAAACGCTTGTCGAGCCGAACTGGATCGGCGGTGTCGGCGTCAACATTACACTTTGGGATGCTAAAGACAGAAGAGCCAGCATCCGCAGTGCTGAAGCAACAGTCAGGCAGGCCGAAGCCGGGAAAGCCGAAGCGATCAACCAAGTCAGAACCGGCGTGGAAGTCGCTTGGTTAAGAACACAAAACGCCATTAATCAATATAAATTAAGCGCCTCTACTGTGAAGCTAGCTTCCGAGAACCTAAAACTCAAATCCAAGAGCTTCGACGAAGGCTTGGCGACCGCGCTTGATGTTAACGAGGCTCGTAATCAGCTTTTTGCAGCAGAAGTCGGACGCCGGGTCGCAGCGTTTGAGTTTGTATCGAATTACGCCATGCTGCATGCCATCGCCGGTCAGATGAGCGAATTTATGAATGCCGTCAACAAGCACGAAGTGATTGTGGAAAATTAATCATGGAAGAAAACAATAAACCTCTTCAACCGCAGACAACCCCGACTTCTCAAAAACAGGAAGTCAAAGCTCCGAAAATCAGCGTTATTCTCATGCTGGTCTTTGTGCTTGGCTTGACAGCCTTTATTGTATGGGGCATTTATAAAGCCGCCTTCCCGCCTGCTCCTCCTCTTCAGGGACAAATGGAATCCCGCACAATAAGCGTCGCTTCAAAAGTTCCGGGACGCATCCATAAGGTCTTAGTTTCCGAGGGCGATTTTGTTAAAGCCAATCAGCCGGTTGCGCTGATGAGTCTGCCGGAACTTGAAGCAAAACTTCAACAGGTCCAGGCTCAAGAAAGAGCTGCCCAGGCAAAACAAAGCCTTGTTGATGAAGGCGCACGCCCTCAGGAAAAGCAAGCCGCCCGTGCCCAGTGGGAGCGCGCTCAGGCAGCAGCTGCTTTAGCCCTTAAGACATATAACCGAATCTCTGCACTCTACAAAGACGGTCTGGTCTCCAAGCAAAAGTATGACGAAGTCCAGACTCAGTGGATTGCCGCTAAGCAGCAAGCAGATGCTGCTAAACAGATGTACGACATTGCCGAAATCGGTGCCCGCAAGCAGGAAAAATCCGCCGCTTTTGATTTAGCCGAAGAAGCCAAAGCCGGCGTTAAACAGGTTGAATCCCTCACTGTGGATAAGACTTTAAACGCACCGCTTGACGCCCAAGTAGATAAGGTTATTTTGGTTGAAGGCGAAATTGCGGCTGCCGGGTTCCCTGTCGTTACCTTGGTCGACTTAAATGACCAGTGGGCCTCCTTCAATATCCGCGAAGAAAATATGCCGGGTATCGAAATCGGTAAAGTTTTGCATGCATATGTTCCTGCCCTCGGAGATAAGAAGATCGACTACAAGGTTTACTACATCAGTCCGCGTGCCAATTACGCAACCTGGAGAAGCACACGCATGGATTCCGGCTATGACATGAAAACTTTTGAGGTCCGGGCCCGGCCTGTCGAGAAAATTGACCATCTGCGCCCGGGTATGAGCGTATTAGTTGAAGGTTTTAAGAATTAGGATCGGATAATGCTTTCTCCGTTAGGCTGGTTAAATGCGGCAGCCGCCGTCGCAGTGCGCGAAATTCAGCGGCTTTTACGCACACCGCAGGAAATCATCGTCTGCGGATTCCTTCCGATCTTTTGGGTCTTAGTTGTCTGGCTGCTGCTCGGAAACGGAATTGTGACTCAAGTCCCAACCGGCATTGTCGACAATGACCACTCACAGCTAAGCCGTGATGTGATTTCAAAAATCGATGCTACTCGTTCCGTCGGACTCGTTCCTTTTGCCTCCCATTCTGAAGCCGATAAGGCATTAAGAAACGGAACAATTTACGGTTTTATTGAGATTCCTTTCGGCTACTCACGAGACGTCACGAAAGGTGCAGGCGCCCCGATGGTGCTTTATCTCGATGAGAATCGCTATGCGGTTGCCGGAACTCTTCAAGCGGACTTAACAAGCGTGGCTACAGCGATTTCGCAGGAGCGCATGATCAAAACTTCAATGCTGACCGCAAGCGGAGTCAAAGGAGCCGAGAGGCTGGTCACAGGACTGCACTCCGACTTCTATGCACTAGGCAACATGCAGTTCAGTTTCCTCGCTTTCCTGGGAAGTAACTTGGTGCCGGGCGTCATCATGCTTGCTGCCATCTTATCTTTCGTTTCATCCATTGTTCGTGAGAACTATCAATACCGAATCAATGATTGGTTTGATACCGCAAAGGGAAGCGTGACCGCTGCATTGTTCGGCAAACTGCTCCCGCATTTCTTTTTCTACTCTCTCCTCATTGCTTCCTACATTGCCTTATTTGCCGGTTTCGGAGGCTTTGCTCCGGCTGGATCCCTATTTATTTGGTTTATCTGCGGCGCCGCGTGTTTGGCCGTGATGGCATGCACAGGAGTGTTAATTGTGGGTATCGCGCCAAACTGGCGTTTTGCCCTTGTCGTCACTTCCGGCTATGCCGCTCCTGCGCTTCCCTTTACGGGATTTTCCATGCCGCTGGATTCCATGAGTGAAATGGCTCGGATGTTCTGTAAATGCCTGCCGCTAACATGGTTTATTGAGGGTCAAACTCAACAGTGGACACTGGGAGCAAAAATTTGGGAGATGGGAACAACTTTTACAGCGTTTGCGATTCTCGCTTTTATCCCTCTTGTTATCGGCATACCGATTTTTAAGTGGAAGTACGGAAAGTTTGCAAAACAGGAAAAAATTTTGGAGGCAAAGCATGAACTCTAAATTTCCATCCCTGCTGAAATGCTTCCTATTTACCTTAAAGCAGTGCACCACAAATCTCGCCTGTGCTCCTTTTTTTTGCTTCGCGATCTTTTTCTATTCTTTCTACTACTGCTGGCCCTACATGGAACAGCTGCCTGATCATCTGAACGTCGTAGCTGTAGATCAAGATAATTCTGCACTGTCTCGTCGTTTGACTCAGGCGATGAGGGCTTCTCCCAGCCTTCAGGTCACTCAGCAAACAACCAGCCTGCCCGAAGCCGAAAACCTGATGCGCAAAGGAGGGATCAGCGCAATCTTAATTATTCCTCCGGATTTTGAGATCAACACGCTGACCAACGTGCCGACCGCGTTAGTCCTAGTCACCAACGGTGCCTTTATCGTCAAGAGCCGCGGTTCAATGAGCGGTGTGGGCGGACCGCTGCAAAAAATCGTAGCGGCATCTATCAGTGCGCATCTCGTGGAACACGGGGTGCCCTTATCGGAAATTGCCCGAGCTGCAAACAACCCTCCGTCTATGATCGTTCAAAGTATGTTCAATACGGTCAACGGCTACCTCAATTTCACCGTTCCCATCGTGTTCATGATCATTTTCCAAACGGTCTTCGTCTGCGGTATTGGAATGCTTATGAATGACTGGTTCTGGAAGAAAAAGTATCCATTTCCTCTTGCCCTAGGCGCCCGCCACCCGATGTATTTTCTGGCCATGTACGCTCCGTTTTTCTTTCTGAATCTGTTCTGGATCCTGTTTATCGAGGGGCAGTCATTCTCCTTCCATGGGGTGAACTCATTCAAAAACGTGCCGGGCACGATTGTCGTTTCAATGATCTACGCCTTTGCCATTACTTCCCTAGGCTTGCTCATCGCGGCCTTTTTGAAGCGCTACCGATTTGTTGTTCAAATCGTCGTACCTTCCTCGATCCCGTTTGTATTTATTTCAGGCAACCTGTATCCGTGGCAAAATATTCCTTGGCCTCTGCAGGCTTTCGGATGGCTTTCCCCCACGACCGCGGGGGCATTTGCCATGCTTCGAGTCTCTCAAGCCGGAGCCTCGCTTTCCGGCGTTGCTTTCCCGTATTTAACGCACCTTCTTTTGTTGGGAGCAACATTCCTGACCGGCGCCTATATTCTGATTTACAAAACTCAGAACGATCCTCAGTCTTTGGCCGAGATGGAAGATCTGCGGAACGGCATCGTGGACGAAAAACTTGCGCCGGAACTCACGCCGAAGCAGGAAAAAGAACTGACAGGCAAAGCGGTTTAGTCAGCGAATTCATCGTCATCAAGCCGGATCCTAGAGTTCCGGCTTGACCGCTTTAAAAGTCACGCCGAGCTTGTCCAACTTGCTTCGAAGCGTGTTGGGATGCATTCCTGAAAGAGCAGCAGCTCCGTCGGTGCCGGAAATCTTCCCTTTAGCTGCCTTCAGGACTGCTTCGAAATAATGCTTCTGCATCGCCTCAAAGGTTTCCAGTTTAATCAGCTCATTGGAGACGACGGACATCGCAGGTCCTAATCCTCCGGCTTCTCCGTCGAAGATGACACGAATGTTTTGATAGTCCGAAGAGGTCAGGACTGAACGTTCCAGCGTGTTTTCAAGTTCACGGACGTTGCCGGGCCACTTGTAGTTCAGCATCTGCTCGACAGATTTTTTCGACAGAACCAGAGGCTGAGAGATGCCGTATTTACTTCTCAGACGGTTCAGGAAGAATTCGGTGAGCGGGATTAAGTCTTCCGCTCTTTCCCGCAGAGGAGGAATTCGCAGCGGAAACAAATTCAGGCGATAAAGCAAGTCATTTCTAAAACGGCCTTCTTGGACCATCTCCTTGAGATCTCTATGTGTCGCGGCTACTAATCGGAAATCCACGGGAATTGATTGCACGCCGCCGATTCTTGTCACGACTTTCTGCTGCAGAACGCGAAGGAGGCGCACTTGAGCGGCAAGTGAGAGCTCTCCGATCTCATCTAAGAAAAGTGTTCCTCCGCAAGCACGTTCAAAGACGCCTTTCTTCTGGATTTTGGCGTCCGTAAATGCACCCTTCTCATGCCCGAAGAATTCATCATCAATCAGGGTCTCCGGAATCGCTCCGCAGTTCAATTTCACAAACGGCCCGGATTCCCGCTTAGAGAGCTGCTGGATCAGGTTCACAACCACTTCTTTGCCGCAGCCCGTTTCTCCTAAAACCAGCATCGGTACCTCGGTTGAACTAACCTTCTCCACTTTCGCCGTAATTTCTTTTAGTGAGGGCGTACGCGCCGTGAAGCGATTAACCAAAGCCATTCGGCTTTCTCTTACACAATCCTTCAGGCCGTCGTTTTCGTGAATTAAATCCCGGTTGTTTGCCAGAAGCACGGAATTCAGTGCGTTGGATGTCATTAACGAGAAAGAGTCATGAAGTGACTTCAAAAGATTGCGCTGTGCTTCGTTGAACTGATCATAGCGACAGCTGTAAAAGCAGACGACACCCAAGTGTCGATCTTCTTTGTCCATCGAGAGCATCAGATAGGACTTCACATCGGGAAGGCACTCAGATAGAACTTTTTGAGTGAACCGATCTTCCGATATGTCCGAGCAGTTCAAAACTTTGTCAGTGATTTTGAGCGGACGAAGAGATCTGGGCGGTTCAACCGAACCCAGCGGAGAAGAAAGGCCATTTCGTCTGCAGTGCGCCACAAACACAATCGAGTGCTTCTGAACATCGAAGATATTTACGAAAGCGCCGTCCGCATCAAGAAAGTCCTGAAGCACCTCAAAAACACGAGATAGTGACTCTTCTGCGTTAATCGAAGAATTGATCGCAAGGATCGCTGGGAGTTGGAGGTCTTTATTCACGATATTTAGTGACTCACGATATTTCATACTATTTTAACTCACGAAATATCGTTAATAATCTTTACGTATTAATACGCAATTTGAAATTATCTTAAATTTCAAGTAGTTAAGATTTTCGAAAAAGTTGGCACGGTCTTTGCAATGAGATTAATCAAAAGCAATTCACTCACTTACATCCATTGGAGAAAATATGAAGACCACACCTTCTCGCCGTTCTTTCCTGAAATTAGCGGCAGCCTGCACAGCTCCGGCTTTCGGAAGTCTCGCATTCGCGGCTCCTCAAACTCAACAAAAATTCGATAAAGTCGCTGACGTCATCGTCATCGGCAGCGGATTTGCCGGCCTGGCCGCAGCCTTAGAAGCCAAAGAAAAAGGGGCTTCTGTCATGCTGCTTGAAAAAATGCCTGCTTACGGCGGAAACTCTGCCATCAACGGCGGGGCTTTCGCTGTTGCCGGCTCTCCGCTTCAGGAAAAAGAAGGCATCAAGGACTCTCCTGAACTCATGCTCCAGGACATGATTAAGTCCGGCCGCGGTTTGAGCCACGTCGATCTTCTGAAGAACATTGTTTACGGTACTCGTCCTGCTTTTGATTTCACCGTCAAGTACGGTGTTAAGTACAAACCTTTCGTTCAGCACTTCGGCGGCCACAGCGTCCCCCGTATCATGCAGACCGTTGAAAGTACCGGCGGCGGCATCACTCGTCCGCTCGTTGAAGCAGCCAAAAACCTCGGGGTGGACATGCATTTAGGCTGCGCCGTTACTGACCTTATTCTCAACAACGAAGGCCGCGTCATTGGCGTCAAGGTTCTTGAACGTCATGACTATCGCAAAGAAAACTCCGGCGTTCCTCAGGTTTACGGTGCCAGAAAAGGTGTGGTCGCTGCCACCGGCGGTTTCTCTCAGAACGTTGCTTTCCGTATGCAGCAGGATCCGACACTCGGGCCGAACCTTGAATCCACCAACCATCCCGGCGCCACCGGTGAAGTTCTCCAGAATATGCTGGCCATCGGCGCTCTTCCGATTCAGCTGGATCAGATTCAGCTCGGACCGTGGTCTTCTCCTGACGAACGCGGCTTCGGCTTAGTTTCTCAGTTCAACACGATTGCCGGTTTCCCGAAAGGCATCATGGTTGACAAGCGTACCGGCAAACGTTTCGTGAACGAACTGGCCGACCGCAAAGCTCGTTCAGACGCAATCCTCAAGCAGCTCGACGAAAACGGAAAACCCGTTTATCCGATTTGCTTTACCGACAGCGTCGGCGTCAAACAGGCTCAGACTCTTAAGAACGGCCTGAAGTACGGTGTTATCAAGAAATTTGACACTTTAGGTGAACTTGCCGATGCCTACGGCATTCCTAAAGAAGCTTTGATCAAACAGGTTGAAGAATTCAACGCCTATGTCCGCGAAGGCAAAGATAAGCAATTCGATCGTCCGCTCGCACTGGCTATCGAGATTAAGAAGGCTCCGTTCTATGCAGCCCGCGTCTGGCCGAAAGTCCACTACTGCATGGGCGGTGTCGGAATCACAAAGAACGCTGAAGTCTTAAACGTCAGAACACAAAAACCGATTCCCGGGCTTTACGCAGCAGGTGAAGTAACCGGCGGAACACACGGTGCCAGCCGTCTCGGCGGATGCGCCATCGCTGACGGTCTTGTCACCGGCCGAGTCGCCGGAGACGCAGTCGTCGCCAACACTCCCGTCAACCTCGAATAGCCTCACCACGGAAAGGATAACAACATGAAATCGCTCAATCTCCTCGTCCTCGCTGCCGCATTATTTATCGCCCTTCCGGCATCCGCTCAGCAGGTAAAGCCCTATCACCAGAACATTAAAGACTGCGCCGCCTGCCATACCAAAGAAAACGCAGTTGCCGGCAATCAGTTCGTCACGCCCGACAACAAAGCCTGCTTGACCTGCCATCAAAGCTATGCAGCTGTCGCAGAAAAAACCAAGAACCTGAAGAACGGTGAGCCCAATCCGCATGCCAGCCACCATTACGGCGAAGGCATTGTCTGTACGGCCTGCCACTCCGAGCACAAGACTTCTCAGGTCTACTGCAACAACTGCCACGAATTCAAATATCAGATTAAGTAATTACTCGAATACTCCCCAATACGACCCAAAGAGGAAAATAAAATGAGACTTTCTATCATCGCTTTACTCCTTATGTCTGCCGGAATCGCCAACGCCGGAGTTGTTACGCTCAACGGCTCCAACCTCACTCAGGACGAAGCCTGGGCCATCGCCGAAGGCAAAGACACCGTCGCCATCGCTCCTGAAGCCATGGACCGCCTCAAAAAAGCCCATGAACTTGTTCTTCTGGCAGCCAAAGGCGGCACACCGGTTTACGGTCTGACCGTCGGTGTCGGCCTGAACAAAGACAAACCGCTCTTCAAAGCAAACGGCGAACTCTCCGAAGAAGTCATTGAAGCTTCGAAAGCCTTTAACCACAATGCTCTGAGAAGCCACTCCGCTGCCATCGGCCCCATGATGTCCAAAGAACTGACTCGTCTGCAGATGGTCATTCGTTTGAATACCCTTCTTGCCGGCCAGACCGGTGCTCAGCCCTACGTTGCCGAGCTCTATAAAGAATTCCTGAACAAAGGCATTACACCGGAAATCCCGTCCCGCGGTTCCGTCGGTGAAGCCGACATCACGATGTCTTCTCACGTCGGCGCAGTGATGATGGGTGAATGGCGCGCTAAGGTTGACGGCAAAGAAATGAGCGGTAAGGAAGCGCTTCAGAAGGCCGGTCTTAAGCCGCTGGTTCCGGAAGGAAAAGACGCTCTTGCCATTTTGTCCACCAATGCCGCAGCTGTCGCTGAGACGATGGATGCCGCTCGTCATGCCCGCACCATCATCGATGCCACACCCCGCGTCTTTGCCTTGAGCTTGGAAGCTCTGAACGGCAACATTGCTCCGGTTCTTCCTCAGGTCACCAAAGTTCACCCCTTCTCCGGCTTGGAAGAAGAAGCCGCTAAGATTCGCGACAACCTGAAAGGTTCTTACCTCTGGGAAAAGAACAAGGACCGAGCTCTTCAGGATCCTCTGTCCTTCCGCACAACAGTCTACACCATGCGTGAAGCCCGCGAAGCTCTCAAGGACTTAGATAAAGAAATCAAGGTTCAGATCAACTCTTCCGACGACAATCCCGCAACCATCCTGAACGCCGGTAAGGATTACGCAGACCACAGTCAGGTTGCTATGTACTTCGTCGAAGGCAACGGCCTGAAAGGCGCCATCATCCCGACATCCAACTTTGAACCGCTGCCCGTTGCCATGGCTGCTCAGCGCCTCGGCATCGCGATGACTCATTTGTCTCATAACAGCGTCCAGCGCACGATCCATCTGTCCGACGACCATTTCACCGGTCTGACACGCTTCCTGTCCGATCCTGAAAACAAAGGTCACGCCTTCGGTGCCATCCAGAAGCCCTTCGTTGCCATGCATGCCGACAGCCTCGCTCAGAGCAACCCGGTTTCCGCTCTTGGTACTCCGGTAGCAGGCGACATTGAAGACACCTACACCAACCTCCCGCTAGTTGCTGAAAGACTCAAACGCATCGCCGACAATACAGGCTACGTCTACAGCCTTGAAATGCTTCACTCCACACAGGGTATCGACCTGAGAAAGAAACTCAAAGGCGACTTCAAGATGTCCGAAGCTACCCGCAAGCTCTATCAAGACTATCGTGCCAAAGTCCCGTATGTCAGCCGTGACCGTATCTACACGGACAACATCGAAGACGGCAAGCAGATGATCATGAACGGTGTTGCTTCTAAGTAATCAGAAGAGGAGATAGAAATGAAGAAATCAGCTTTCTTTGCAGCACTTCTTTGTGCCGTCTCCTCCGGCGCCTACGCCGCTTCCGACGTGACGCTTTACGGAGTGGTTGACGGAGCCGTCTCGGTTTCCAAAGTCAAAGGCCAGGCCGCACGAGTGGGTTTTGACAACGGCATTTGGGCCGGTTCCCGCTTCGGTATCAAAGGCAACGAAGATTTAGGCAGCGGATACAACCTCGGCTTCATCCTGGAGCAAGGTTTTAAGACTTTCTCAGGCGACGCCATGAATTCTTCCAAGGCCTTTGCCCGCCAGAGCACATTATCTCTGTCCGCTCCTTTCGGTACCTTTGCTGCCGGCCGTACGGGCGGTTTGTCTTCCGACTGCGGAACCTACAACATCCTGCACGGTTCTTCACTCTGGACGTCTTACTACAGCACGGGCAATATCTACGGCACGTTCATTCTGTCCGACCGTATGGACAACGTCCTGCTGTACAACACACCGGATATGAACGGCTCAACCGTTCACTTCATGTATTCCAACGGCATGGGTGAGAACGGCGACGAACAGAAATGGTCTAAAGACGATCACTACTACGGCGTCGGCTATGAGTATGCCAAGGGCCGAGCTCTTTTCAGCGCCATGTGGGAAATGTATGACCACAAGGAACACAATCTGAAGAGCTCTCAGATCTTCACGATGGGCGGATCTTATGACTTCGGTTCCTTCAGCCTTTACGGCGCCTATCAGTTTGCTTATCGCGCCAGCCGCTTGCCGACTTACGCATTTGCCAACGAGTTAGGACCTAAAGGCGCCAACCAGCACGGCTTCTCCGCCTCCATCGGAGTTCCTGTTGCCGGTGGTACGGCTAAGCTCCAAGGAAACTACGGCTTCGGAAAGATCAAAGAGGGCTCACGCGACTACAGTATGTATTCGATTGCCACCGCCTATGAATATCCGATCAGCAAGAGAACGCTGTTCTACTCCTTCGCCGGTTACGGCCAAGGCAAGAAAGCTGCTTCTTCTATCGGAGAGCTCAACAGCTGGACAATCAGCGCCGGTTTAAGCCACAGCTTCTAACCTGCGTCTGCAGCACTGAAACTTTTTCATTGAGTTGATAACAACACGGCTCCTGCTTGAGATCTCAAACAGGAGCCGCTTTTTATTTTCTGTAACGCTGCGCCAAATGTCTTGCCCCGGAAGACTAAGGTTCTTTTACAACTTCGGCGAAGAGGTCATAGTCGGAAGAATCCGTGACTTTGACGTCCACAAAGTCTCCAGGCTTCACATTCGGATTGTTTTCAATAAAGACTAAGCCGTCAATATCCGGAGCGTCGGCAGTAGATCTGGCCGTCGCAATACCGTCTTCATCGGGCGCTTCATCCACTAAGACTTTGATCGTCTTGCCTACTTTCTCGCGCAGAAGTTCTTTGGAGATTTCGCTTTGAACTTCCATGAAGCGCTCTCTTCTTTCTACGCGAACGCTTTCCGGAAGAGCTCCGGGCAGATCATTCGCAGCCGCGCCTTCTACGGGAGAATAAGCAAAGCAGCCAACGCGGTTGAGACGAGCTTCTTTCAGGAAGTCCAAGAGGTACTGGAATTCTTCTTCAGTTTCTCCCGGGAAGCCGGTGATGAACGTTGAACGAATCGTGATGTCCGGACAAATCGCACGCCAGGCATTGATGCGTTCCATGTTGTATTCGCTTCCCGGGCGTTTCATGGCCTTCAGAATTCTCGGATGAGCGTGCTGGAAAGGAACGTCGAGATACGGCAGGATCTTGCCTTCAGCCATCAGCGGAACGATTTCATCAACGGAGGCATACGGGTACATGTAATGCGGACGTACCCAAACGCCGAGTTTGCCGAGCTCTTCGAATAAGACCTTAATGTTGGTCTTCACGGCCCGTCCGCCGATGAAGTCCAGTTTGTACTTCACATCCTGACCATATGCCGCCGTGTCCTGCGCAATGACGAGCAGTTCTTTCACACCGCTCTTGACGAGATTAGATGCCTCACGAACGACGGAACCGATCGGACGGGATACCAGCGGACCTCTCAGCGAAGGAATAATGCAGAACGTGCAGTGATGGTTGCAGCCCTCGGCAATCTTGAGATAGGCATAGTGTTTCGGGGTCAGAAGAACGCCGCCTGCAGGCACCAAGTCACCGAAAGGCTCATGCGGTCTCGGAAGGTTGTCATGCACCAGACGGAGGACCTCTTCGGTCTGCTCAGGACCTGTCACGCCGAGCAATTTCGGGAAACGCAGGGCGACGAAGTTGCCTTCCTCGGTATTTTTACCGCCCAAGCAGCCGGTCACAATGACCTTGCCGTTTTCGCTCAACGCTTCGGAAATCGCTTCCAGAGACTCTTGAACTGCGGCATCGATGAAGCCGCAAGTGTTCACGATCACAAGATCAGAGTCTTTGTAGGTCGAGCTAATGAGGTACCCTTCGGCTCTGAGTTCGGTAACGATGCGTTCACTGTCGACAAGCGCTTTAGGACAGCCCAGAGAAACAAAACCCACGCGGGGAGGACGTTTGGTCATTTACTTACTTCACAAGTGGTCGTTTAAGAGTTTCGGCAGCGGCTTCATAGCCTCCGAGATTACGGATATTTTTATATCCGAGCTTGCTGAGGATCTGACTTGCCATTTCCGCACGGCGCCCGGAACGGCAGTAAAGCTCAATATCATCGTCAGGCTTGGCACCTAAGGCCTTAAATTGATCCACAAAGTCCGGCGCGGAATAGTTAGCAACCAAGGCGCCTTCAACCTTACCCGTCGTCGCAATTTCTGACGGAGTACGAACGTCAACCAAGAAAGTTTTAGCTTGAGCAGCAGTCATCATCAGTCCAAATAGAACAGCTATTCCTAAAATCTTCTTAATCATAATTTTTCCTTTCTTTTGCAACGTATTCGCGTACCAGCGTGAGTACATTGCCGTAGTTTTCTGCATTGGTCCAAAGATTTAACTCCCCGTGCAGACCGGCTTGCAGAGTAATCTTTTTCCAATAAGGCGCTTCGTGCACGGCCACGACTTCTCCCCACTCAAACATACGCGAGCGGGATGAATGCTTATTGATGTAGAACGTGTTCTTGAGTTTGATGATTGAACCCAGCAGGCTCAGAATCAAATCCAAAAAACTTGTGAGGGCTGAAGCAGAAGAACGGTACTCACAAAAAACTCCGTCCTGATCCAGCCGGTAATAAACCTGGCGATGCGGCTGCATGACCAGCATGAGCCAGATCACAAACGCAGCGACGCCGGGCACGATCAAAAGCGCCCACGGAGAATCAAAGATCAGGCTGTGGGAGAAGCGGCTGATCACGAACAAAATAAAAACGAAGAAAGCGAAAGCCCAAGCACACTTCTTGGCGTCAATTAATTTGAAGCCGGGCTGAATGTAATACCAGCTGATTTCGCTGGAATTTCTTCTCGAACTATCGCTTGCAGATGAATGCACCATGGCGCCCTGTTACCTTATCTCTTCTATAGCTGTAAAAATGCTCAGGATCGGAGTATGTATCGCGTTCACAGTCGGTGACTTCAGTCACACCGGCCTGCTTTAAAGCTTCCTTGGCGAAGCGGGCCAAATCCAAGTGCCAGCCACCCTCCCCGATCGATTCCAATGCATCGTCGGCCGCGGCTTTAACAGCAGATGCCCGGTAGTAGTCAGCGACGTCGACTCTCACTTCGAAATGATCTTTGCGGATGTGCGGTCCGATCCAAGCGATGATTTCTTCTTCATCGCCGATTTCTTTTCTCATGGCTGCGACGGTGGTTTGCAGGACTCCATCGGCTAAGCCTTTCCATCCGGCGTGAGCGGCTGCAACAATGGTTCCTTTTTTGTCGCAAAGCAATACCGGCACACAGTCAGCGGTCATCACGACGCAAGGAATACCGGCGGCAGTCGTAAATTCGGCGTCTGCTTGTTCTTCAGTGTTGTTGTCTTCTGCCCTGACGACTCGAGAAGAATGAACTTGGCTGAGCCACTTGGGTTCGGCGCCTAACATATCGGTTACGATCCTGCGATTGCCGCGAACCGAATACTTATTGTCTCCGACATGATTTCCGAGATTGAGGCCGCAAAAACCGTCTTTGTCTCCATAAGCGCCAGCGGACATGCCGCCCGAGCGCAGCGTGAAGAAAGCTCTAATGTTTTCCGGAGCGTTCCATTCAGGAACGATCACTTCCAATTCCGGTTTACTCTGCATAGATTACGCCCCTATTCCTTTGTACGTTCTATTTTCCAGTTGGAATCAGCGTCTTCATCGTCATCACCGAAATCAAAGTCGTCCCACGAACTGATTTTACCGACGGCTTTCTGATTCTCTGACAACTCATCGTTATTGATCATCACAACCGGATCTCCGAAGACTTCGGAAGGTCGATCCCACGGACCAAAGCCCAGCTCATCCATCAAATCTCTGAAATCCTGAGGCGGCTCGGCAAACCATTCCATCGTTTCTTTGGTCACCGGGTGTATCAAACCTAAACGGCTGGCATGAAGTGCCTGACGATCAAAAGAATTCAGAACGGAACCATCTTCTTTGGGTTTTGGAAGCTTATTGCGGTAGAGCGGATCTCCGATCAGCGGCAGGCCGATAGATTCCATGTGCACTCTAATTTGATGAGTACGGCCGGTTTTTAATCGGCAGGCAACCCAAGAGAAAGGTTTGCCTTTGACTTCTTTCTGATCAATGCAGCGAATATGCGTGGTCGCCGGTTTGGCTCTTCCGCCTTTACCGATCGTAAAGCGCAGCGGATTTCTGGGATCACGCTCAATCGCTGCTTCAATGACTTTATCTGCAGGCGCTTTGCCTCTGGTGAGCGCCCAATACTCGCGTTTTACAGTGCGGGCCTGAAGCTGCTGAACCAAATCGAGCATGGCTTTTTCGTTTTTCGCCACCACCATCAAACCCGTGGTGTCGCGGTCGAGACGATGGACAATACCGGCGCGAGGCAGTGTTCTAAAAATCGGGTTGTAAGCCAAAAGACCATTCAAAAGCGTGTCGTCCCAGTGCCCAGCGGCCGGATGTACAACCAATCTTGCGGGTTTATTGATGACCAAGATGTCGTCATCTTCGTAAACCACGTCGATGTCCATCGGCGTAGCAATGAAATCCATATCTTCAAGGCGAGGCTTAATTTCAACGGAAACCTCATCGCCGAAACTCATTTTTTCTTTGGGTTTATCAACAGTTTTGCCGTTGACTTTGACCAATCCGTCTTCAATCAGGGTCTTCAGACGAGAGCGGGAAATGTCTTTTAAAGAAGAAGCCAAGACTTTATCGAGGCGCTCTCCGTCAAGATCGAGGGTAACTTCAAAAGTTTCAATTTTTGAAGATTCCTGTAATTCGGTTTCTTCAAAAGCCTCAGTCTGACTATAATCATCTAATTCAATATTCATTTTGACCTTAAGTTCTATGTCTTTTGCCCTGAAAACAATAATCAAGCGGACATTAACGGCCGCCTGTCTGGGTTCTGTTATTTTAGCGACTACATCGTGCAGTATGTTTAAAGGGGTTGAAGACCCGACGGAAGGCTGGACGGCTGACAAACTGTATGTCGAGGCCCGAGACAATCTGAATGAAGGCAACTACGAAACGGCCCGTGACTACTATCAGAAGTTAGAGGCCCGTTATCCTTACGGTCGCTATTCTCAGCAGGCCCAAGTTGAGACTGCTTACTCTTACTTTAAAGAAGGAGAACCGCAGCAGGCCATCGCAGTCTGCGATCGTTTCTTAAGGCAATATCCTGAGCATCCGTTGTCCCCGTACGCCCTCTACATTAAGGGCATTGCCACCCTGGACGAAGATGAAGGCTGGATGAGCTATCTGACCCGTCAGGACCTTTCTAAGCGCGACGCTCAGGCTGCGCGCGATGCTTTCGATATTTTCAAAGAACTGGTGCTTCGTTTCCCGAACAGCCGCTACGCCCGCGATGCCCGCGAACGTATGCATGAGCTGGTCGAGGCTCAGGCCAAGTACGAAATCAATACCGCCAAGTATTATTACGTTCGCGACGCCTACATTGCCGCCATCAATCGCGCTGAAAACGTTCTTCTGAACTTCCAGACTTCTCCGCAGGCCGAAGAAGCTTTGATCATCATGCGAGACAGCTATAACAAGCTCGGCATGGACGACAAGGCTGCCGATATTCAGCGCATTCTTGATGCCAATAAGAACCGTGGTTCCTATGATACCTACCTGCGTGCTCAAGAATTTGAAGCCGCAAAAGCTACAGCTGCTCCGAAAGACGGCGCAGCAGTCAAATAAACTGTTTTAATGCGCAATAAGAAGTTTTTTGCCGTGACAGGGGCGGCGTTGCTGCTCTTGGCCGGCTGCCGCACTATTCCTCAGAATCCTGAGCAGATGACGTGCAGCGATTTGCAGTATCTTGCCGAGGAATCTATCGATAAACTCGGTCTCCCATTTTTTGCCACTCAAGTTAAATATCCCGGCGATTGGCGTCCTTTTGCCCGTAATCAATGGATTAAAGAAGGCAGCCGTGTTCGCGTCCGTGACAACAAACGCGATTACCTTCAGATGGAAATGCTGGAGATCGGCGGAACAACCATGGAACAAACTCCTTATCGTGTCCGCATTCCCGTCGCACAATGCAAAAACGCTAATAAAGAACGAATGGCCACTCTTGAGTACAAAAATCTGATCATTGATTCTCCTGAAAAGATTTCCCGTACGGAAGCGATTGACTTCAAAGGAAAAGAGTCTGTTGATTATCTTGCTCGTCTAATTTGTGGTTTTCAGCCGATTCCGGCTTTGGACAAAACACAGATCATGGCTCAGAAGTGGAAGAACTGCACGCCTGACTCTGCAAGCTGAGTTCAAAGCCTGTAATTTCACATATCCGAAAACTTGCCTATTTCACCTCAGATGCAAGCGTTGTAGTATCTGTTTTTCAATTCATTCTCTACTGCAGAACTATGTCTCTTGTATCGGTTATCGGCGCCGGCTCTTTGGCCAACGTATTTGCGAATGTCCTTCATGACTTTTTGCCGGAGTTCAAACTCCATTCTGTCTTAGCTCGAAATCAAGAAAAGGCCCAAGTCTTTGCCTCGAAATACAACTGTTCTGCTGTATTCAGCTTTGAAGATTTTCTGAAAAATGCAGCTCCAGTGGTCGTCGAGCTCGCCGGAGGCGCGGCACTTAAGGAATATACTCTGCCGATTCTAAAGTCCGGGAGAACATTGATTTGTCTCTCCAGCGGCGCATTTACTGACGATGCTTTCAAGCAAGAGGCGATTTGCACCGCAGCTAAAAACAACGGCCGAATCTGTATCGTCAACGGCGCCATCGGAGGATTAGATTTTCTTCAAACCTGCGCTTTGCAGCGCGGTGCATCAGAAGTTGTTATTGAGACAACCAAATCACCTAAATCTTTGCTCGGAGCGCCCGCCTTAGAAGGCAAAACTCTGGACTTAACCAAGAAGATGGTGGTTTTTGAAGGCGGAGTTCAGGAAGCAATCAAAGGTTTTCCGAAGAACATCAACGTCGGCGTCATTACTGCGCTGGCATCGGAAAATCCTCACACCAAAGTTAAGATTGTTTCCGATCCCGAGGTCCATAGCAATACACATAAGATTATCTATCGCTCTGCTCTGGCCGATGCTGTGATGGAATTTTCCGGCAAACCTGATCCGGCAAATCCGAAGTCCAGCACCACAGCCGCGCTGAGCGCGGCAGCTTGTCTGAAGAACCTTTACAGCCCGATTTCCTTTTGGTAACTGCGGTTTAAACGGAGACATTCTTACGATATGTCCCCGTTTGAAATCTACTTTTGCCGAGCTGCCTTTAACCTCTCGGCTCCTGGCACCTTTCCAGGAAATTCATTGCGGTATCAAAAACCTTAGTTCTAGCAAAGTCAGGCAGACTCTTCCAAATCTTTGTTCCGTATCCCTTGGATAACAGACGGTTGTCGCAGAGAATCAACAGACCTTCATCTTTCTCATCACGAATCAATCGACCGGCCCCCTGCTTCAAGAGCATGATCGCTTCCGGAATGGATATTTCGTTAAAAGAATTCTTGCCTTCCGCCTCAAGTTCTTTTGAGCGTCCCTCAAACACCGGATCATCGGGAGGCGGGAAAGGAATCTTATCAATTACAACCAAGGACAGCGCGTCGCCCTTAATGTCCACGCCTTCCCAGAAGCTCATGGAACCGACAAGCACGGAATTTTCTTCACTTCTGAATCGACGCAGCAATTCTTGCTTGGACTGTTCGTTCTGAACCAGGATGTTCATTGAGACACCTTCTGTCTCAGCAAAGTAACGCAGCGCTTCGGAAATCACTTCCATTGCCCTAAGCGTTGTACACAGCACAAAAGCTCTGCCCTTGTTTTTTTTGATGAACGGCCAAATGCGCTTGGCAACTTCATCGGAGAAGTTAGAGGCGCTTGGTGTCGGCAGATCTTCGGTGATGTACAGCATCCCCTGAGCTTTAAAGTCAAAGGGGCTCTCCCAAGATTTGGTTTCTGCGTCTTCCAAACCGACTTGGTCAATAAAATGTTTAAAGTCCCCGTTGGCAGCCAATGTTGCGGATGTCAAAACCCACGGCTTGCCCTGCACTTCCCGAGCGCTCTTAAGCATTTCGGCATAAGAAAGCGGTGTGGTGTTGAAGAAGATATTCTTCGGTTTCACCGTAAACCAATCTAAGAGCGGACCCTTCATGGAACGAGAAACCGCTTTGCCGTTGAATACATCGCGCCAATATTCAATAAGGTCAAGGGCCTCTGTGCAACGTTCATCGAGCTTCGTCATCTCAGGAGATGCCTCTTTGTGCACATGAACCGCGTTGCTCAGTTTCTCCACCGCATTCAAAAGCTTTTTGAAAGGTTCAACCAAAAGATGCTTATCCTTGAATTTGGCAACCGCAAGCTGTTTATCTTTGGTGTTCAGGATGTTGTGCGTCGTGCTGATTAAATCATCGCAGGCGTTTGAAATGGTTTTGTAGATGCCGTTCCAATCAATCTGTTTATTGACACCGTAACCTTGAGAAACCGCGTCCGCAGCTAAATTCCTGACATCGTAAAGATTCAGCGTCTGAGAAAAGAAGTTCGTCGCGATGTTGGTCAGCTGGTGAGCCTCATCAAGCACCACCAGGTCAAATTCCGGCAGAAAGTCCGTGATTTGATTGTCTTTAAGCGAAATATCGGCCAGGAACAGATGATGGTTAATCACCAAAAGCTGAGCTTCTTTTGCCTTCTCTCTGGCCTGCATCACAAAGCAGTCGTTGTAATGATCGCAATTGGGGCCGAGACAGTTTTCACCGGTACTTGTCACTTCCGGCCAAATACCGGAGTTTTCGGGAACATCGGTAATGTCGCCGCGCTCGCCGGTCACGGACTGTCCGGCAAACTTCTTAATGCGATGAAGATGAACGACTTCTTCTCGAGACTTAGCAACGTAGGAATCTTCCTGAAGCGCATGTTCTAAACGCTGCTTGCAGATGTAGTTGGAACGTCCTTTGAGGAGTGCAACACGGCAGCCCATGCCTAGGGCTTTTAAAAGCGCCGGAATGTCCTTCGTAAAAAGCTGATCCTGCAGCGTCTTTCCTGCAGTAGAAATCAGGACTTTCTGATCTTTCAGGAGCGCAGGAACAAGATAAGCAAACGTCTTGCCGGTGCCTGTACCCGCCTCAGCTACAAGCGTTTTTCCTTTTTCCAATGCTTCCGCCACCGAGGTCGCAAATTCAATTTGCGAAGGTCTCGGCGTGTAATTCGCGGTAACTTTAGAGAGAGGTCCGTCCTTGGCAAAAACGTCGGCAACTTCTTTTACGAATTCTGATGGCATTTAGGTTCCTTGTTTAGGAACACAATCCTATCAGATCAAGGAGTTCCGATCTTTTTTGGATTGTTACAGCCGAGGAATCAAGTCACCTGTGACGCTGTTCTTCTTCTCTTGCTCTTCACGAAGCTTGACCTGACGTTCATACTCCGCAGCTTTTTCTGCGCGCTTCTTGATATTTTCAGCGCGTTTCTTCTCGGCTGCGGCGCGGCGCTCGGCTCTAGCTTGAATACGTTCTTCAGGCGTCATAGAAGGAGCTTCAGGAACTTTACTTTCCTGCTCGGCAATGCGCTGTTCACGCTCCTGCTGCTTCATGGCATAGGCTTCGGCATTCGCTTTTTCTTCTTCGGGTGTCAGAACGCGATCTGCGGCATGGCCTTCGCCCGGCTTGCGAGGCGTGACGTCTCGTGTCTTGGAAGGAGCTTTAGCAACGCGAGCGGGCTGAGCATCCATCTTGGCATTTTTGGCGGCTTGCTTGGCCTCAGCAGCTTTGCGGTCTTTCACCGCCTGTTCGGAACGTTCCTTCCTCAGGAAGTCTCTAGCTACGAGCCAAACGCGGCGAGCCTCATTGATGTGTTCTGTGCGTTCCGACTTAGCCTTATCCAAGCAATAAGTCACAAAAAAGTTGCGATAACACTGAGCTGTTTCTTCTTTGTACCAGTTCTCCCAGACTCTCTTTTCGTTGTCGTAGGCCGCGATGACTTCTCTTGCTCGTGAAGCTGTTGTAATGGAGGCGGGATCGTACCTCTTGGCGAAAGGAACAGTCGACGGCGGCTCCACTGCCCAAGCATTGAAGCTGAGCAAGCCGAGAGTAAAAAGAATAAGCGGGATTCGCATCCGAAAAGCTCCTGAATGGTGTGCGGCCTAAGCAAAAATAAGACCTGAGATTTCTTGGTCCCAGGTCTCATTATTCTAGCTAAAAGTTAATGCCTTCTTTATTTACCGCTAAGGCCGCCTCTTTGATGGCCTCGCTGAAAGTAGGATGAGGATCGCAGATCAGTGCCAGGTCTTCTGCGGTCGCGCCGAAGGACAAGGCATCACAGCCTTGCGCAATCAGCTCGCCGGCCTGAGGTCCGATGATATGCAGTCCCAAAACCAGGTCGGTCTCGGCGTCTGCCAGCATCTTCACAAAGCCTTGGGTTTCTCCGACAGCTCTGGCGCGGCCGTTGGCCATGAACGGGAAGACACCGACTTTGTAAGGCTTACCAGCATTCTTCAGTTCATCTTCGGTTTTGCCTACCCAAGCAATTTCCGGTTCGGTGTAAACCACGGAAGGCACGCGTTCAATATGCGTTACAGCTTTGCGTCCTGCAATGCGTTCTGCAACCGCCACACCCTCTTCTTCGGCCTTATGAGCCAGCATCGGACCTTTGACAAGGTCACCGATCGCCCATACTCGAGGAAGATTCGTACGGTTTTCTGCATCGACTTCCACGAAGCCTCTTTCATCGAGTTTGAGGCCGACAACAGGTGCATCTAAAGCGGCTATAAACGGAACGCGGCCGATAGAAATGATCAAACGATCAACCCACATCTCGCTGTTTTTTCCGTCCTTGTCCTTGTATTGAACAATGACACGGTCACCGTCATTTTGAATGCTGTCGATGTGAACACCGAACTCCATATCGATACCCTGCTGCTTAAAGGCCTTCAGCGCCTCTCTGCTGATCGCGGAGTCCGCAAAAGGCAGAAGTGACGGCATGGCTTCAAGAATTCGGACATCGGCACCGAGCCGCTTCCAGACGCTGCCAAGTTCCAAACCAATCACGCCGGCACCGATGATCCCCAAGGTAGAAGGAACACTCTTTAGTTTCAGTGCGCCTTCATTGGACAAAATACGTTCCTCGTCAAAAGGAACTCCGGGGAATTGTCTCGGTTTGCTGCCGGTAGCAAGAACAACGTTCTTCGCAAAAACACGTGTCTCGTCCCTGCCTTCCACACCGATCAGATAACCGTCTTCATCAGAAGTCACAAAGAATCCGCGACCGTTAAGGAACGTGATTTTGTTCTTTCTGAAGAGATAAAGAATTCCGTCATTAGTCTGACGAACGATCTTGGCCTTGCGGGCAATCATCGTCGGAACATCAATCGTGGGTTCTTCAACATGAATCCCGTGCTCGGAAGCTTTGTCTCTGATTTCTTCAAAGAGACAGCTGCTCGCAAGAAGAGCCTTCGAGGGAATGCACCCGACATTGGTGCAAGTACCTCCGGGTGCAGGTTTACCGTCCGTGACCCAATCATCAATGCAGCATACGGTTAAGCCCAACTGAGCTGCTCTAATCGCAGAAACATATCCGCCGGGACCGGCGCCTATGACGACGACGTCAAAGGTCTGAATATCATCTTTCATAACCTGCTCCTTAGAGATCTAAGAGTAAACGGGCCGGATCTTCAAGGGCTTCTTTCATCGCCACAAGTGCCAGCACGGCTTCGCGTCCGTCAATAATGCGATGGTCATAACTCATCGCAAAGTAGTTCATCGGACGAATCACGACTTCGCCGTTTTCTGCTACAGGACGCGGTTTGGTCGCGTGGATGCCGAGAATGGCGGACTGAGGCGGATTAATAATCGGTGTGGAGAAGAGAGACCCGAATACGCCCCCGTTGGAAATGGTAAACGTGCCGCCGGTCAGCTCTTCGAGCGTTAACTTACCGTCCTTGGCACGCTTAGCAAAGTCTGCAATCTTGAGTTCGATCTCGGCAAACGTCATTTGATCGGCATCTCTTAAGACCGGTACAACAAGACCGCGGGGAGAACCCACTGCAATGCCGATATCCATATATCCGTGATAAATGATGTCGTAGCCGTCAACCGAGGCGTTGATGATCGGGTACTGCTTCAAAGCGTGAACAGCAGCTTTAACGAAGAAGCTCATAAAGCCGAGTTTGACGCCATACTTCTTCTCGAAGCTTTCTTTGTATTTCGCTCTCAAAGCCATTACCGGCGCCAGGTTCACCTCATTGAAAGTAGTCAGAATGGCGCAGTTGGACTGGGACTCTACGAGGCGTTCGGCCACTCTGGCACGAAGGCGAGACATCGGAACTCTCTGCTCGGGTCTGCCGTCAAGAGATGCGACGGGAGTTGCTTGTTTAGCAGGCGCGGATTTAGGAGCGGCCGGTTGAGCCGGAGCTGCGGCAACAGCAGATGGAGCCACAGGCTGAGCGCTCTTTAAGGCAGCGATGACATCGGGTTTCGTGATACGTCCGCCGACGCCTGTTCCTGCAACCTGAGTTGCAGACAATCCGCTGTTTGCCATGAGTTTTTCTGCGGCAGGCATCATAAAGGCGCCTGGCGTAGAAGCAGCTGCCGTCGGCGCAGCGGGTGAGGGAGTCGGCGCAGGGGCTGCCGCAGGCGTCGAAATAATGACTTCTTCAGCAACGGCTGCTTTAGGGGCTTCCGGCTGTGCACCAACCATTCCTTCAGTATCGATTGTGGCGATCAATTGGTCGCTGAGGACTGCCGCACCATCAGGCTGCTCAATGCTTGCCAGCACTCCGTCTGCCGGCGCCGGAATTTCCAGAACGATCTTATCGGTTTCAATTTCAATAAGAATTTCATCGGCCTTAACCGGTTCACCGACTTTCTTTTTCCATTCAATCAGACTGGCTTCCGAAACAGACTCGGACAGCTCGGGTACTTTGACTTCAACAATAGACATTTCTTTTTTCTCCGAATTCTTTACAAAGCAACGCTTGAACTATTTCGTCTGAATAAAGCCTTTAAGGCGTCCGAAAGCGTTTTCCACCAATTCTTTAAGCTGCTCGGCGTGCTTGCTGGCATAGCCGACGGCAGGCGAAGATGAAGCAGGACGTCCTGCATAACTCAATCTTGCGCCGGAAGGCATTTCTTCAAGCAAATGGTGCTGCACATAGAACCAGGCGCCCTGATTCTGAGGTTCGTCCTGGACCCAAACCACCTCGGAAGCGAAGGAGTAACCAGAAGTCTCTTCTCGGAAACTCTTGTGCGGGAAGGGATAAAGCTGTTCAAGACGAACGATGACGACATCATCGATTTCATGCTCTTTGCGGTATTTCACGAGGTCGTAATAAACTTTGCCGGTGCAGACCAGAATTCTTCTGACCTTATCGGCATCGAGCTCTTCAATTTCACCGATGACGGTTTCGAATTTGCCTTCGGAGAGTTCTTCCAAATCGGAACTTGCCATCTTGTTGCGCAGCAGACTCTTTGGAGAGAAGACGATTAAAGGTTTGCGGATATTGCCAACCATCTGACGGCGCAGCAAATGGAAGATCTGAGCTGCGGTTGTCGGCTGACAAATCAGCATATTGGTATCTGCTGCAAGCTGCAGATAACGTTCGACTCGGGCAGATGAATGCTCGGGGCCCTGCCCTTCGTAGCCGTGAGGCAAGAGCATCGTCAAGCCGCTCTTGCGGCCCCACTTGGCCTCACCGGAGCTGATGAACTGGTCGATCACGACCTGAGCGCCGTTGGCAAAGTCGCCGAACTGAGCTTCCCAAATCGTCAGGCACTTCGGAGAAGAGCTGGCATAGCCGTATTCAAATGCGAGAACTGACTCCTCAGAAAGAACGGAGTCAATCACTGTGAACTGAGCCTGATGCTCACCTAGATGCTCCAAAGGAATCCAAATACCCGAATCCCACCGGTCACGGTTCTGATCGTGCCAGACGGCATGACGATGGCTGAAGGTTCCGCGGCCGGAGTCTTCGCCGGAAATACGAACGGAGTATCCGCCCGTGAGCAGCGTGGCAAAAGCCAGATGTTCGGCTAAGCCCCAATCCACACGGATTTCTTCCTGCATCATCAGACGACGATCTGCGATGACCTTTTGAAGGAGCGGGTGGAGCTTGAAGTTCTCCGGAACGGTCGTAATGACATCCGTCAAACGCTTCAATTCGTCCAAAGGAACAGACGTCTTCACATCGTCTGTCCAGCTGCCGTTGTAACGGGACCAATCAACGGCATAAGGGTTCTTGCCTTCGATCAAAGCCGTCTGTCTCGGCGGGATACCGCTTTCCAGACTGCGTCGATATGTGGCAACCATTTCTTTGGCTTCTTCCGGGCTAACGACACCCTGCAGTGCCAGCTTGTCGGCATAAACCTGACGAGTACCCGGATGGACATTGATCTTCTTATACATCAGCGGCTGAGTCAGTCCCGGCGTGTCCTGTTCGTTATGGCCTAAACGGCGGAAGCAGACAATGTCAACCACGACGTCGCGGCTGAAGCTCTTGCGGAACTCCATGGCCAGACGCGTCGCAAATACGACGGCTTCCGGATCGTCACCGTTCACGTGCAGAACCGGGGCTTCAATGAGTTTTGCCGGATCCGTGCAATATGTCATCGAGCCTTTATCACGAGGATCCGAAGTCGTGAAACCGATCTGATTGTTGATCACGATGTGCATCGTGCCGCCGGTACCGTAGCCGCGGGTATCGGCAAGGTTCAGCGTCTCCATGACGACGCCCTGACCTGCAAAGGCAGCGTCGCCGTGAACAAGAACGCCCATCACGCGGCGACCTTTAGGATCATGGCGGCGATCCTGTCGGGCGCGAACGCTTCCGACTGCGACCGGGTCGACAATTTCCAAGTGAGAAGGATTAAAGGCTAAAGCCAGATGGATCGGTCCGGAAGCGGTAACGACATCGCTTGAGAAACCGTTGTGATATTTCACGTCGCCCGCCGGCAGGTCTTTACTCTTGTAGTGACCTTCAAACTCTGCAAACAGTTCACTCGGCGCTTTGCCAAGCGTATTGACGAGCACATTGAGACGACCGCGGTGAGCCATACCGATAACCATTTCCTCCAGGCCTTGTGCTGCGCCTGTTTCCACGATTTCATCCATGGCGACAATAAAGCTTTCTCCGCCTTCGAGCGAGAAGCGTTTCTGGCCGACATACTTGGTATGGAGATAACGTTCCAAACCTTCTGCGGCCGTCAGTTCTTCAAGAATGCGTTTCTTGGACTTGGCGTCCATGCTCGGGGTTGAGTGGCAAGGTTCCAGTTTTTGCTGCCACCAGCGTTTGATCACCGGATCGCTGATGTACATGAATTCGATACCGATATCGCTGCAATAAGTTTGTTTCAAGGCGGCGATTAAATCCCGAAGCGTCATCTTATCGGCGCCGAAATACGTATTAGCTGCCGAGAAGGTGCTGTCCATATCCGTTTCGGACAGTCCGTAGAAGGAAGGTTCAAGCTCGGGAATCTTCGGACGTTCTCTTCTGTGCAGCGGGTCAAGGTTGGCCCAGCGGCTTCCTAAGAATCGGTACGCACCGATGATGGACTGAACCGCAACCTGTTTTTTTGCCAGATCAAGATCTCGTTCACTTACCGGACAAACAGCCGAACGCGGTTCGGATGCTCTCTGTGCGAAAGCCTCAACGATGGGTGCATGAGGAACGTCAATGGTTTCGACACGGCCGTCGGAAGCCGGGGCCTGCTGCAGACGGTCAAAGTACTGACGCCATTTTTCATCTACGGAATTTGGGTCTTCGAGGTACTGCTCGTATAACTCTTCTACGTAAGGAGCATTCCCACCGAATAGATATGAATTCTCTATTAAGTCTTTAATCACTTTTTCACCTTGGACAAATTTCTTGCCGCTCAGGGGGCCGCAAACTATCGGAGTATTTTGCGGCTGCTTCACAGGTTTCCTGTTGAGCGTGTTTCAGCAAAAACCAGCCACTGAAACAAATTGATTATAGATTTGAAGCCGTGACTCAGGAACATTTTTGTGAACGGCAAACAACTTTGTCGAAGCCTTGATTTTTCGAGATTGCGGCTTCGGTCGTTACCTTCAAAAACATCCATTTTCTTCTAACTGCTCTCCTTCACTACCTCATTTAAGCAACGCTAACCGATTGCCCTTGTAGTTCTTTTCTAAAATTTCCTCCATAAACTAAGGAAATGAAAATGATGTCCACCATATTGCATTGGACCTGTGACCCAACCTCTGCCAGCATGGCATCTCTACTCTTTAGATGGGCAATTGCTTTAGCGATGCTCCCTTACGGAGTACAGAAACTTTTCCATCCGGAAAACGCAGCGAAGTTTCCGAAGGTCTTATTCTTCTCTCCAAAGGTCGGATATTATTCAGTGGCAATCATTGAAACTTTCGTGCCGCTGTTTCTCATGGCCGGATTGCTCACACGTCTAGCGGTTATCCCTGCGATTGTTAGTTTCACAATCGCAACCAAGGTCACTATCGGTAAAGATCTGACCTCTCCCGCTCTGCCTTACTTGTTCGGACTCATTGCGATATTTATCGTCGGCTCGGGCCTTTACTCAGTAGACTATTGGCTTTTGTACGCTCTAGCCGGCAATTAGCAAGGTATATAGCTGTTTCTCATACTTGAACCGGAGGCCAAAAGTTATCCCGGTTCTTGATTTGAGATAGCCGACAGTCAGATCAAAAGATACGATAGTGGTATCGACTGGTAAACGACAATTGTCTATGAAACTCTACAGGGCGATCTTCAAATGTGAAGGCCACCCTTCGGATCTCAATGACAGGCTGTGGATAAGACAGCTTAAACACATTACACAAATCCAGCGGGAGCAGCACGGCTTTAATTCGTTCTTCACAGCGGGTAATGGAGATTCCAAGTTCGGATTGATAGAAAGCATAGAGTAACTTTTCGCGATGATGCGCAAGGTTTTCCTTTGTCAGCTTTTCAAAATCCTTCCCTACACCCCACAACTCATCGAAGGTCACAATCCCGGAAGAAGCGGACAATGTTCTTCCGGCGTGAACGACTTGGTCTGACGGCTGAAGATTTAAAAGCTGCTGAATTTCGAGAGACGGACTCACTCTCTCGAAAAACAGCAAATCTGATTTTGTAGGGACCGCTTCATCGACTTCTGGGTTATCAGGCTGCAGCTTAATGTAGCGCTTATATACAAGTTGCTGGTTGTTAGAGAATTCCGCTACGAAAGTTCCTTTTCCCTGATGGCGAATCAGTACACCCTTATCCACCAAAAGTTTCAAAGCTCTCCGCATCGTGCCGGGGCTAACATTAAACATCTGAGCAAGCTCGGTCTCGTTCGGGAGCATCTCTCCCGGTCGCCATTTCTTTTCACTGATAAGACGAGAAAGGGACTGGCTGACCTGCTCAAAGAGTGTTAAACGATTAGGAAAGAAATACGATTTCGATTCGAGTTCGAAGTCCTCCATAGCCCCTCCAAGAATTGATGTTTTAATTACCCCTTATTTTACCTTTCCTCCTATTCCGTTCACAAGTTCGGCAAACCCTGTATATATAGAAAGAGCGATGGGCAGACTTTGTTCGTCCTGTATCTCAAAATTCGGACGATGATGCCCGTGATGGTTGCAGCCATAGAGAATAAATCCGGCTTGACCGCCCCTTTCAATCACACGTCGTATGAACAGTGCACAGTCTTCAGAACCTGACGGTGTGTGGATCCTCGGGAGAACTTTGATACCGGGGATCTTTTTCATCACCTCTTCAACTTTGTCGTAAATAGCAGGACATTGCATCAGAGTCGTAGACTCACCGGCCAGCTCAACTTTAGATTTCACACGATAGGCCTTATCGACACCTGCAAATATGTCGTAGACATATTCCTTCATGAATTCATTAACTTCTTTAGTTTCTCCTCTGACCTCCATTTGCAGCTTAGCGTGTGCTGGAATGACATTTCTGCCTTCTCCGGCATGAAGCGTCCCCACAGATACTCGTGTTACACCATCCGCATGGCGAGGAATTCCCTGCAGCATCATTGAAGCGGCGCATGCTGCCATTAAAGCATTATTTCCCTGCTGGGGAGCATTTCCTGCATGAGCCGGTCTTCCTTCTATCGCAATGTCAAACTTTGAAGATGCTAAAAAACCGCCGTCCATCACGGCAACTTCCCCAAGACCGATGACACCGCCGACATGACCGCTTAAAAAATAATCAACATCATCGACAATACCGGCTTCGCACATAGCTCTTGCACCTCGGACTCCTTCTTCTGCAGGCTGGAAAATTAATTTGAACTTTCCGCACAGCTGATCCTTGTGTTCCACTAACCAACGGGCAAGTTCCAAGCCGACGGCAGTATGCCCGTCATGGCCGCATGCGTGCATCAAACCCGGATGTTCCGAGGCAAAGCCTAACTTGTTCGGAAGATGGTCAGCATCTTTCGTTTCTCGAACAATGACGCAATCCATGTCACTTCTAAATGCTGTCGTTGGGCCCGGACGTCCGGTGTCCAGTACCGCAACTGCTCCGGTGAAACCTTCCGTTTCCTCAATGAAAGACTGCGGAACGCCGGCTTTAAGTGCACGCTCAATACTGTCTTGAACAAGTTCGACATCTCTGCCTAGAACTTCGTCAAGATTGAGGTTTGCTTTTCCGACGAATACCGGCAGTCCGAGACCTCTCAGAAACTCGACAACGAAATAAGTCGTTTGAAATTCGGTCCAGCCTTCTTCAGGAATCTTATGAAGTTTGCGTCTACTGCAAACCATTTCTTCAATATATTTTTGATCCATCGTTTTCTCCTTTAGATTTGATCAACGCGATGTCTTTGCCTCGCGCCTTTTAAGATAGAAATATGCCGCCGCACAAAGAGCTCCGACCACTGCGAGTCCGATGCATGTCGCATAAGCGCCGACGTATGAGCCTTCCTTGGAAGCCAACCTCAAAAGAATCGGACCACCGATTCCGCCAATGCTGTATCCGGTCATCATCAAAGAAAAATTCACACTGTTGTGCTTATGGCCGAATTCATCAGCAATTAAACTTGGATAGGTTCCTATGAAAGCTCCGTAGCAGATACCCACCAAAACAATGCCGGACATGAAGGTGGTCAGGTCTCCTCGTCCGGATTGAATCAAAAGGAAAAAACCTAAGACAGCTGCGGAGAGCATTAAAACCAAAGTTTGCACACGTCCCAGCATATCCGAGACCGTGCCGGACAAGAATCTTCCCGTCGTATTGGCCAAGGAGATAACGGAAACCGATGTCGCAGCCAGTGCTGTCCCAACTCCGATCTGGTATTCAGCAATTCCGGACATACTTGAAATCAACATTAACCCCATCGTAGATCCGCAAACAAATAACAGATAAAGCGGGATAAATAATGGGGAACGAATCATCCCTAACCAATTAACATCTAGGCCTTTTGTCACCTTGGCTCGGGCACTGCTTGTAAAACAGAGCGCGAAATCATCCGGGCATTTAAAGGTCAAAAGTCCGCAGGTAAAAATAACGAGGCCGGCACATATTCCGAACACCGTGCAAGCGGTTGAAATTCCATATTCGCGAATCAGCCAGTTAACAACGAAAGGCAGGCAAGCAGCACCCACTCCTAAGAAAGCCGTTACCGTTCCGCCGGCAAAGCCTCGCTTGTCAGGAAAAAATTTAACCGCACAATTGATCGTGCAGCCGTTCACCATTCCTGTACCAATACCTACAAGCAATCCATAGGCGATATAAAGCATGCTTATGCTTTCACTGACAGCACAGAGGAGATAGCCGATACCTATAAATAACCCTCCGGCAGCAATTACAAATCTAGGGCCGAATTTGTCATTAATGTATCCGCCTGCCAGCATCAGAAAGGGTGTAACACCGGTCGCTACGCCGAATACAGGAGATATATCGGCTGCCGTTAAATTTGTGGATGTCGCTAACCCGATTTTTTGTGCCAAGGGCCCGGAAAACACGCTCCAGATATAAAGAGCTCCTGTAAAGAAATTAGCCAAACAAAATAGGATTAGGCAAATCCATCTCTTCTTTTTAAGAATTAAAAATTCATTCATTTTTAAAAAAAACAACGTGAAATTGAATTTTTATTCTATGGATAGACAAAATTTTTTACCTCATATAAAACCTCTAATTTCATGTTTTTTATAGGTTATATGCTATCCGATATCAGATATCGAATATTGCTTAACTAACAGCAATTTTGGAGATAGTTCGGATTGGTGGATCCTGTTCGGACTTCTAAACTTTGCTGGCCTTTTAGGCAAAGTTAACTTCCTCATTTTTCCAAGGATTCACTTATGTCTATCAATGTAGCTTTCGCACTAATCGTTGTACTTATAACGATTTATGCATTGATCAAACGTTACGAAACTCGGTGCGTTCTTTTGGCTTCGGGTTTCGCAATGGCGATATTTTCTTTGAAGCCAATGATTGCATTCCAGCAGTTCGATGCTTCGATGACGAGGTCGTCTCTCATCATCGCCATTTGTTCTGCCATGGGCTTTGCTGCAACCATTTCTTTAACCAAATGCGACGTGCACCTGGTTGCGCTCTTGACTAAACCTCTGAGAAGGCTAGGTGTGTTATTGCTCCCCGCTTGCATGTTTGTAACCGGTCTTTGTGCAGTAGCCATCCCTTCCACAGCCGGACTCTGCGCCGCAGTAGGACCTTCCATGATCCCGATTTTGATTAGGTCGGGGTTTAAACCCGCAATCGCAGCGGCGGCCGTCGTCTGTTCCACAACACCTGCCCTTCTCAATCCCGGAGTCGCACACAATGTATTCGTCTCCAAGATTGCCAATATGGAAGTCATGGAGTTCATTGGCCGAGTAACCTCACCTATCTTATTGTTTTCGCTCGCCATCATCGTGGGACTGACCATTGTTTGCTTTATATACCGCGACTACAAAAAACCTCAGCACCAAACTAGCGAAAGCAACGAGCTTGCGGATAATCTTCCGAAGAAAATCAATCCACTATATGCTCTTGCCCCGCTCGTTCCTGTAGTTATTCTGCTTTACGTCTCCCTATATACGACCATGAAGATGAGCGTTGCTACCGCGATGCTTATCGGTACGTTCTATGCGTTATGCGTAACGCGCTCCAACCCGGCTGAAGTTACTAAAAAATTCTTTGACGGCATGGGCAAAGGTTATGGCAATATCCTTGGCATCATCATTGCAGCCGGCGTGTTCGCTGCAGGTCTCAAGGCTGCAGGTGTCATCGACCTTCTCGTCCAAACACTCACTAACGCAAATCATCTCGCTCGTATTGGCGGTGCCTTCGGTCCTTATTTAATGGGAGTACTCACTGGTTCCGGAGATGCCGCGGCCTTCGCCTTCAATGAAGCTGTTACTCCGAACGCGCCAAGTTTCGGTCTCCAAATTGCCGATCTAGGGTGGCTAGCAGTAATTTCCGGCTCTTTCGGACGCCTCAGCTCTCCTCTTTGCGGCGGCCTCATCCTCGTCGCGGGCATTGCTTCCGTCAATCCTATGGAAATCGTTAAACGTTCTGCCCCTGTCATGCTGCTCATGGTTCTGGCCGCATATTGGCTCCTCTGATAAAGGTAATCAAAATGAAAACATTCAAATATTCGCTGATTATTTCTTCCCTTCTTGTTGCCTGCTCTGTTCAAGCCGAAAGCGCCGTCACCATTTATGGGCGTATTGATACCGGTATCGCATATGACAATTACGGAGGAGATACGCATAAAGACAACACGATTACGATGCAGTCTGGATTAAACACCGCTTCCCGTATCGGCATAAAAGGAATCGAAGAGATAACCGATGACCTATCTGTAGGTTTCCGTTTAGAAAACCGCTTTGCATCTGATTCCGGGGCATTAAAAGGAGGACTTAAGGGCAATAAAATTTTTGAGGGCTGTTCTTACTTAACCGTCAGCAGCAAAAAGTTTGGTGAAGTCTCCGCCGGAAGAATTTCCGGAATCTCTTCCGGATCCGGCGCCTACGACCTTCAATTCTTCATGGATTCATTCGGGGGCGGAACATACGGCATAGGGCTGGCTCCCGTGAAATCCTCCAGAATTGACAACATGATCACGTACCGAACACCCATGCTTGCCGGCTTCCAAGGCACGCTGCAATACTCCATGAAAACCGAGGAATCTGAAGAGGGAGATGAAAATACCAGCGACGTAGATAAGTTTTATGCAGGAGGTCTCCGCTATAAGAACGGCAACTTAAACCTTGTTGCCGCATATGAGGAAACAACCTGGGGTAAAAAGGTACCCGCTGCCGCCAAAGGGACGACAAGCAAGAAAATCGCCACAATCGGCGGAAGTTATCGTTTCAAACCGGTAACCGTTTATCTGCAGGGTCAATACTTCGACGGTGTCAATAAGCTAGACGGCTTTTCTTCTGCCAAGAATATTAAAGGCTTCGGCACTTACGCCGGCACCCAGTTCTGGTTTGGCCTGTCTTCTTGGCAGTCAATGATTTATTACCGAGATTACAAGGTCAATACTATTAACAACATTGAAGACCATAAAGCCCATATGCTGGGCATAGCTACGAAGTATCTGTACCGACCTTCTAAAAGTATTGACATCTACATCGGGGGCGGCTTTTCCACTTGGGATGGTCAAAACGCAAAGACGAAAAAATTTACAAAGGACCATGCCTTCAACATCATTACCGGCATAACCAAGTATTTCTAATAACTTGTTTTCCAATAAGGTACTTCCATTGAACTAACCGTCTGGAATCCTCCGACACCAGGCTTTTGAGAATCCGTATTCGGATTCTCTTTTTTTTCAAAATTGCTTGACTGTTGACATCTAACTTAACTAAACCTCAGAGCGTATATTGGGATCCAACTCAAACTTTAAATCAATGGCAAAGTTGTATAGTTCATTAGACCCAAACAACAAAACTTAGAACAAAATGGATAACTTTCACAAACTTATAGAAGGCTTCCACAACTTCAAGCAAACTTATTTCCTAAAGGAAAGACAGTATTTTGAATCACTGGAAAAGGCTCAGAATCCCAAAACGCTGGTTGTTGCCTGCTGCGATTCGAGAGTCGATCCAGCCATTCTTCTGCATTGCAAACCCGGTGACTTGTTTGTGATTAGAAACGTGGCTGCGCTTGTTCCCGCGGTGACACAGGCCTCAAATCCATGTTCTGTGATGAGTGCCATTGAGTACGGCGTCAAACATCTCAATGTCGAGCACATCGTCGTCATGGGTCATTCTCATTGCGGGGGCATCCACGGTCTCATGACACCTGAATCCATCGCCGGGGAAACTTATATTCAAGACTGGGTCAGCATAGCCTCCCCGGCTCTTGAACGGCTTCAAGCTATGACGGGCGATGAAGATGAAAAGACACGGAGCCGCCACTGTGAAGAAGGCGCCGTGCTGATTTCTCTCGACAATCTGCTTTCTTATCCTTGGATCGCCGAGCGTGTTAAGAATGGACAGCTCAAACTTCACGCTCTCTACTACGATTTATCAGAAGGCAACCTCTATCGTTTCAGCCCTGACTCAGAAGATTTCGAACTTCTCTTCCACACTATCGAAAATCCCTAACAGACTTCGGAAAAATTCTATAGCCGACTATGGAAAAATTCTATAGTGGACTATAGAAAAATTCCGTACCTAGCTAAGAATTAGTGATGATTTTTTAGAACGTCAGCAGTTTCCATTTCACGAATTGGCGAGATGGAATTGAATAGACCAACACGACGCGCTTGAGTTCCTTGAAATCTCCTTGCTCCTCGTAGTGTCTGGCTTTCATCTGAGAAATACCTTCTGAAAGAGTTTCTTCTTCCTTCTTCCCGTCATAGGAAACTTTGAACTCGAAAACCCAATGTCTTTCTCCAGCGCTTACTTCTAGATCGCTTCTGCCGTGGGCATTATGCTGCTCAACCTTAGCTTCCAGTCCGGCACCGGAGAAATAAACCTGGACATAGGCTCGCAAGGAAGCTTCGTCTTTTACCGGGTAGTTGTGATAATCAATTGCGGTGAAGAGTCGGTTAAGAATATGGAAGACAGATTCGGCAGATTCTTCAGCGAGTACTTTTACGATCGGACCGGCACCCACTTGCCCGGCAACCTTACCATCGAGCAATCGCTCTATATACAACTGAGCCATAGCCCGCTTCACTTCTAAGTTTGGATAGTCAAGAAAAACCGTATCTCCGTACCTTACTGCCTTGATCGTCAGGTAGCCCGCTTGTGTCAGAAGACCCAGATCTGACAAACTTTCCAAATCAGAAGCACCTGAAAGTGTTGAAAGTGAAATCGATTTTTCTCGTCCATACTCTTCAGGGTGTCTAAGAGCGTGAGATTTTAAATATTCAACTAAGACGGACGGCTTTCCGCCGCTTTCAAACCAATAGTCCACAAAACCGTTTCGAGGTGATGAGAGAAAGTTCAGCATGGACCACGGTGCAAAAACATGTTCTTTCGCAGTTCTTTCAAAGCAAAAGCCGTCGTAATGCTTGATGAGCTTTTCTGTGAGCTCCTCTCTTGAGATGCCTAACAACAAGGCGGCATTATCTAGGTATCCGGAAAAGTATTTCTGCGTTTCATCGTATGTGTAACCTAACAATGTGCCATATTCCACATCTAAAGAGAGGTCCGAAAGATTATTCAGCTCTGAAAATATGCTTGTTTTATTGAACTTGGTAATACCGGTAATGAACGCAAATCGCAGCGCACCTTCATTTGACTTTAATACGGAGTAAAAAGCCGATAATGCTCTTCGAACTTCATTGAAGATAGCTTTATTGTTCAAGCAAGAGGTAAGAGGCGCGTCGTATTCATCGATTAAGAGAACCAAAGAATTCTTTTCCTGAGCAGTCAACCAATCGGATAGCTGATCAGAGACTGTTTGGAAGGGACGAAGTTCGAAGCGGAAACCAAAAGGAGTAAATTTTCGCGAGATAAGCGATATCAATCTTTCTGAAAAAGATTCAGCATCCGCAAAATCCTTAATTTCCGAAAAATCCAGCCGCACAACGTTGTAGTTCGTATCTTCCTTCCAAAGTTTTTCAATAGCCAAACCTTTGAAGTCCCGTAGGCCGAACTTAAATAAAGACTCAAAAGTCGAGATCAGAAGAGATTTACCAAACCTTCTTGGTCTAGCGAGGAAATATTTACCACGATTAACAGCCAAGCTAAAAACCATCTCCGTCTTATCAACGTAGATTTCATCGGCCATTCTCAAAGCAATAAAGTCCGAAGTTCCAAGTGGTAAAGCTTTCAGCTGATTGATCGTCATTTGTTGTCCTCTGAACTCTCCTTTGTCAATTTTAGGATAACAACTCACATCACGCTAAGTAATGACATTGTTTACCTTGAAGGGGCCAAGGAAATTGCTTTTAGCTAAAGAAGTTTCCCTTTTCCAGCCAGCTATTTTTGAAGACAATCTAAGTTATTCAATAGGATTCTTCGGATTCAATTCACGCATCAACAGACGATCCTCGATATGCTGAATAATCCTCGATTTCTCTTCAGTCGTTAAATGATCGAGGTTGTAGAGAGAAAGCATGAACAAACCTTCGATCGCCATGATGGCCGTCGCGCTATCTAACGAAGCCGGACCGCTGCTGCGGATCTTTTCAAACAGTTTTCTGTACCAGTTATGAAGGGGTTCCATTAACTGAGGATCAAAGGATTGAACTGCAAAGACTGCGGCGCCCCAAGTTCGGTTCGAGGCAGCAATGCCGTTAAATTTTTTATACCAATGAATAAAACCTAAAACCAAGGCCTGCGGATGACCTTTGAACGGTTCCGTCGCTGTTTCCAGCTCATCCGATAAATGTGAGACGTAACTGTCCATTAACGCAATGATCAGTTCTTTTTTTCCCGGAAAGTGGTACAGCAAACCGCCTTTGCTAATTCCTGCTCGATCAGCAACTGCTTCCAGCGTCAGCTGACCGACGCCCTTCTCCGCCGCGATTTCACGCGCGACCTCTAAGATCAGCTCTTTCGTTTTACTACTGGTTTTTCTCGTCTGTTTCTTAGTTTCCATTGAAGAACCTATCTCGCGCAAAAACTTTATAACGGCAATCGATCCGACCGCTCCCCTAATCTTATTATAGTTTTACTTTACTATTCAGTATAGTAATTTAAAACAATTAAAAATATTTTTTTAAGTTTCACTTAAGAGAGTAATTCATCTATCTCATCTTTTTGTATGAAAAATACAGCTATTATTAGTTAGAAAAAAAATCTTTTATCCTCTTAATTAAATGAACTAACATATTGTTTTGTTGTATCTTAAAATTGACAACCCAAATTCTTAACATACAACATTTATTGGTACTTCTCCTAATTATTTAAACCGTCCAGTCGGTATAGTATCTCTAACTGTTAAGACGTTGATCACAAGGAAAACAAATGAAACCCTTATCTTCATTCAGTCGTCGCAATTTCTTGAGAACACTGGCTGTGACTGGTCTGGCCTCCGGATCGGCATTTGCAGCTCCCACATCAACAGCTCAGCCCTTCAATGAAGTCCACGACTTAGTTATCGTCGGCAGCGGCTTTGCCGGACTTTCTGCCGCATACGCCGCTCTTAAAGCCGGCGTCAAAGACATTCTTATCCTCGATAAGATGGAAGCTTTCGGAGGCAACTCCTGCCTCTGCGGTGGACTTATGTCCGTACCATTGAACCCGAAACAGCAAAAACAGGGCATTAAAGACTCTGTTGAGCTTATGGTTGCCGACATGACCAAGGCCGGCCGCGGATTCAACCATCCTGACCTGGCTAAAAAATTCGCAGAAAACGCTGTCAACATCTGTCCGATGCTTGACGAATGCGGCGTTCAACTCATGGATAAAGTCATCCGTCTAGGCGGTCACAGTGCCCCGCGCACCATGGTTCCTACAGCCGCATCCGGCGGCGGAATCGTCGTTCCTATTCACAATTGGCTCAAGAAAAACGGCGTTCAGTTCCGCAACCGCTCTCAAGTCATTGACCTTCTGATGCAGGACGGCAAAGTTACAGGCGTACTCGTTAACTGCGATTACAACTGGAAGGACGGATCTTCTAAGAAGGAACAGAGAATCGGATCCCGCGGCGGAGTCGTAGTTGCCACCGGCGGCTGGGGGCAGGACAAAGATTTCATTAAAACCACTATGCCGGTTTACTCTCTTTTAGAGTGCACCTCTCAGCCCGGAGCCACTGCCGAAATGCTCAAGGCATTACTGAAGTCCGGCTGCCTGCCCTCTATGCTCGATATGTACCAGTTAGGACCGTGGGCCTCCCCTGATGAAAAAGGCGCAGGCCCGGGAAGCTTCTTCGCCGACTACGCTTTTGCAGAAGGCATGGCAGTTAATCCTAAGACCGGCCGCCGCTTCATGAATGAGCTTGCCGACCGTCGCACTCGTGCTGATGCCGAACTCAACGTCCTAAGCGAAAGCACACCGGACAAGATCAACTATCCGATTGTATTCTGCGGAGAAAAGACCACAGAACACGCGGAAGGCTTCAAAGCGGCCTATCGAGACAAGACTGTCTTCCGTTACGAAACACTTGCCGATCTCGCTAAAGCCTATGACATTCCGCTTAAAGCCCTTCAGCAGCAGGTCGATGAATACAACAAGATCGTTGCAGGAACCCTGAAAGATCCGTTTGCTAAACCTCTTGACGTAAAACAGCCCCTTAAAGCCCCGTTCTATGCCATGCGTCTGACACCGAAACTTCATTACTGCATGGGCGGTATCGCTGTGAATCCAAGAGCCGAAGTTCTTTCAACAGCAACACTTGCTCCGATTCTCGGATTGTTTGCAGCAGGTGAAGTCACCGGAGGTGTCCATGGAATGGACCGCCTCGGAGGATGCTCATCCGTTGACTGCATGGTATTCGGCCTGGAAGCCGGCCGTAACGCTGCCGCTTATCTCAAAGCACAGGGGAACTAACATGAAAAAACTCTTTCTTCCGCTCATCGCTGCCCTGCTTTCTTGTTCTGCCTTCGCTGCCGATGCGCCCACTCTTGCCGGCATGCCGATGAAGCACACTATGGCAGCTCAAATGCAGTGCTCGGCCTGTCACGACAACACGACTGAATTTACAAAGCCTTCCACACAAAAGTGTGAAAGCTGTCACGGGCCCATGACGCAAATTAAGACAAAGGCCAACCCGCAGGATAAGTATCCGCATCAGTCCGCTCACTACGGAAATACAGTCGATTGTGTGGTTTGCCACTCCGAACATAAGGCAAGCCAAGACTTATGCAGCAACTGTCATCAAACCAAATGGACTAATTTCAGATAACCAAGCTTAGATCACCAAGGAGAACTCTCATGAAAAAACCGCTTGTCATCTCGATCCTTCTCGCTATCGCCCCTTTATCTTTTGCCGCCACACATAATCTCGACGGCCGCACATTAACCGTGGATGAACTTTGGGCCATTTCCGCTCCCGGAGAAAAAGTTGCCGTTACACCCGAAGGCTGGGCAAGAATCAAAGCTTCCTACAAGGCTCCGATCGATGCCGCTACTGATGGCCGCGATATTTACGGTTTAACAGTTAACTACGGTGCCTTGAAAGACCAAAAAGTAGCCGGCGCCTCCGTTGAAGCCGAACCGAACCGCAGCGCTTCCATTAAGTTCAACGAACGCCAGATGCGCATCCAGGCCGCCGGTCTTGAACCCTACTTCGATGACAGAATCTCCAAGATGGCCATGGTCATCCGTCTGAACCAGATGGCTGCTGGCTACACCGGCATGAGCGAAGCCGCTGCTAAGGCTTTCCAGGAATACATCAACAATGACGTTTGCCCGTTGATTCCCTCCCGCGGTTCTGAAGGCGCCAACGACCTGAGCATGGCCACCCATATCGGCTTGGCTCTCATGGGTGAATGGGATGTCAGCTACCAAGGCAAACGCGTTCCTGCCGCTCAGGTTCGTAAAGAGCTCAAACTCCAGCCCTATCATCCTTTCGGCATGGACGGCATCTCGATTCTTTCTAACAGCAACGTTGCAGAAGCTCAGTCCATTGCTGCTGTTAAGAAGGCAGAACACTACCTCGCTTTGAGCCCGGTTGTGATCGCTTCCAGCTTAGAAGCCTTAAACGGCAACGTTTCTCCATATCTCTGGCATACCGTTGAAACCAAAGGCTGGCCTCAGGGTCATGAAGCTGCAGAAGCTGTTCTGGCCAACTTGAAAGGCTCTTACCTTTGGAAGAAAGACGCCAAACGTTACCTGCAGGATCCGCTGAGCTTCAGATCTGCCGGTTATATCCTGGCTGCCGCCATGGAAGAGCTGAATCAGACGAAAGGCCTTCTGAATACTGCCATCAACCACACAACCGACAACCCGATCGTCAATACCGAAGCTAAGAACGACCGCTGGTACAGCAATGCTGAAGTCTTGGATGAAATGAGAGCCGGCAAGCCGACTGTTTATGTCAACTCCTGCTCCAACTTCGACAACACTCAGCTTGCTCTTCAGATGGAAAGTCTGACAAAGGCCCTCGGTCAAGTCATGCACATCTCTGCATGGAGAACGACCCAGCTGGTTGATGACCACAGAACAGGTCTGCCGACATACCTCGTTGCTAAGGAAAATAAAGGCGGCGACGGATTTGCCAATATCGCACAGTCTATGTCCGGTCTGTATGCCGACGGTATGGCTCTGACCAACAGCGTCATCGGTTACGGTGTTCCGACTTCCATCGGTATTGAAGAAACCTTCTCCAACCTTAACGCAACAGCCGATCGCCTTTCTAAGATGGCCGACGTCGGTTATGAAATCTATGCCTACGAAGTGCTTCATACAACACAGGCTATGGATATGAGAAAACAGGAAGGCAAACAAATGGGTCAAGGCACAGCCAAACTGCTGGATGGTTACAGAAAGGTTGTTCCGTTCGTTACTAAAGACAGAATCTTCACGCCGGACATTAACAACGGCCTAAAGTTCCTCAAGTCCTACCAAGTTCCTGCTAACAACTAATCAGCAGCTTTCGGAAACCCGGTAAGTCGGGTTTCCGATCTCTATTCCAAGAAAGTCAGTGAAACATTTTATCTCCTTCACGCCGGAGTCTCTTCTCCGGCATGCGCTGATCTTTCTTTCAATCCAAATCCCTTTTTTAGAGTCATTTAAAAATGATGAAACGAATTCTTGTCTCTGCGATTATCGCAGGCGCATCCCTCAACGCATATGCAGAATCTAACGTTACGCTTTACGGCGTTATTGACCAGGCCATAGCCGTCACAAAGCACAAACACGAAGCCGCTAAAGTAAGAATTGACGACGGTATCTATGCCGGAAGCCGTTTCGGTATTAAAGGAACCGAAGACCTCGGCAACGGCAACTCCGTTGGATTTATCCTGGAACAAGGCTTTTACGCCGAGTCCGGTGACGCCGCTTTCGAAGGTAAAGCCTTCAGCCGTGAGTCCCTGCTTCAAGCTAAAGGCAAATGGGGCGAAGTCGCCTTCGGCCGTGCCGGCGGTCTTTCTTCCGACTGCGGCACTTACACCATTCTTCACGGCTCAGCTCTTTGGACTTCCTACTATACGGACGGAAACGTAGCCGGCGTATTTGTGACATCCGACAGAATGGATAACATGGTTATCTACAAGAGCCCGGAATTTGCAAACACTACCGTTACCGCAATGTATTCCAACGGCATCGGCGGAGATGAACAGAAGTGGAGCCATAACGACCACTACTACGGTATCGGTTTGGATTTCAACAAAAATGAGACTGTTTTCAGTGTCATGGTCGAAATGTATGACAACAAAGACCTGAAAGCCGATAAGACTTACCTTGTGACGTTGGGCGGTCAGCAGGGATTCGGTGACTGGACGTTCTGGGCAGGATATCAGTATGCCAAAGACAGTCAGATGATGCCGGCTTGGAAAGCTGCTCCGACAGGTTTGAGCGCTTCCGGCGTGACACAGCATGCTGTTACTGCTGCTATCGGATACAAGGTTTTCGGCGGCGAATGGAAACTTCAAGGCAACTATGCTCATGGCAAAGTTAATGAAGACAACAAGAAGTACAACATCTATTCCGTCGGAACTGTCTATGAATATCCGCTTAGCATGAGAACACAGCTCTATGCTTATGCAGGTTACGGCAAAGCCAACAAATATCTTAAGAACGACGGAGACTTCAACTCTTGGACAGCTTGTTTAGGTATCAGCCACAACTTCTAATCTGAATTATCTTTCTTAAGGGCCGACTCGGTTTCACCGTGCCGGCTTTTTGCTTTTCGAGGTTCGTACAGATATTGCTCCAGCTTTGGTTGAGAGCGATTTATTGCCGGGACGAAAAATGGAATTTCACATTAACCTATCATAAGATAAAGATTATTAATGTTTATCTATATTTTTTGATTGGTTATGCCTAAAAACACCATGGGAACAAAGCTCCCGCGGAAATTAGAGCAAAAAATGGCAATCGTCGGAGAACAAATCAAATTGGCTCGTCTAAGACGTGATCTCTCAATTGCCCAAGTAGCAGAACGCGCCACTTGCTCACCATTAACAATCAATCGGATTGAAAAAGGATCTCCCACTGTCTCAATCGGGATTTACCTTCGTGTTCTCTACGCTTTACAGTTAGACGATGACATTCTGCTAATAGCAAAAGAAGATATCCTCGGACGCACTTTGCAGGACCTTAGTCTCAAACACCGTAAGCGGGCTTCTAAGAAAGGTTAATCACATGAAAAAAGAAATATGTGCCACTCTGACTGAAATTGAAAAGCAGCACAACGTCAAAATCCTTTACGCCTGCGAATCCGGTTCCAGAGCCTGGGGCTTCCCATCGCCGGATTCTGATTACGACGTTCGCTATCTCTACATCCGTCCTCTTGAATCGTATTTAAAGCTTTTCCCCGAGCGGGATGTAATTGAAGGTCCAATTGACGAAGTCAAAGACTTTGTCGGCTGGGATCTTCAGAAGGCGCTCAAACTTTTGATGAAAGGAAACGCTCCGCTCATTGAATGGCTCCATTCTCCCGTTGTTTACAAGGACAACGTCTGGTTGAGAGAGAACCTGATCAGGCTTTTCAACAATAACTCGAATTTCAATGCGCTTTATCGTGGCTACTTCGGGCTGGCAATGAATAATTTCAAGGCCTACCTCACAGGAGAAACTGTTAAGCCTAAAAAATACCTCTATGTTCTTCGTTCTATTTTGGCTTGCGAGTGGATCAAAAAGAAAAACTCTATTCCTCCGGTTTTATTCCGCGAGCTTTATAAAGAATTTTTAACTCCTTCAATCCCGATATATTCAGAACTCGAAAAGCTATTGAAGATAAAAGTCGAAGCAAAAGAACGAGCCGCCGGCGCCCATTTCGTTGTTGTCGATAAGTTCATAGAAGATTTCTTCAATGAGGACAAAAAACAGCTCCTCTCATCAAAGGAGTCCGTGGACGTTGATGAATACGACAAATTCTTTCTCGAGTGTCTGCGCCGCTACAACTAACGTTCTTCATCGTATTGTCGATTGGACATTTTTTCCGGAGGCGCTAAAGTACAAAGAGTCTGGTGCTCATTGAATCTGTCATGTTTGCCGTCTTTGTCATTCTTCCGCAGTTCTGCCTGATTTTGCTTGGTTACCTTCTTACCAAGCGTCCTTCTTTTGCCAAAAAAGATTTTTGGAGCGTTACTGAGAAGCTGGTCTTCTATGTTCTATTTCCTCCTTTGATCTTCCTTTCCGTTGCAAAAGCGAACCTACAAATAGGCCAGTGCAGTTACTTTTTGCTGATATCGATATCAGCTATGAGTATTGCGGTGATTACGGCTTGGCTGGCGAACTTTTTAATTAAAGAGAGCCAGTGGACCAAATGGTCGATATTCCATTGTGGGTTTAGATTCAACACTTATATCGGCTTTGCCATTTGCTCGACGCTTTTCGGGGATAAAGGCATTGCCTACCTTTCTCTATTAATCGCGTGCTGGGTACCGATCAGTAATGTCATCGCAACTGTCGGACTGGTTCATGCCTCAAGAGTAAGTGGCTCACAAAACAGCGGCAAAAGAAAAAATTTCCTCGTTGCCGTTTTCTCCAATCCTCTGATCTTGGCAACGCTCTTAGGTCTCGTTTGCAACTCGTTCAGTATCGAACTTCCTAAACTTCTCGAGGGCATCCTTAGACCTTTAGGTCAGTCATCACTCGCACTAGGTCTTATCTGCATCGGCGCCGGACTCAAAATCAACGACCTCAAACGCTACCTGAAACTGATGATTGTTGGAAGCTTGCAGCGACTCATGGTTGTTCCGGCTGTTGCACTCGCATTTGCGATAGTCTTCCAGCTGCTTCCTTTGGAAAGCTGTGTTCTCCTACTCTTTGCCGCGCTTCCGACCGCTCAGTCCTGCTACGTTATGACTGCTTCTATGGGCGGAGACTCTGCAGCTGTCGCAGACTTGACGAGCGCTCAAGTGATTTTTTCGCTATTAACGCTTCCGTTCTGGATCAACATCATGCTCAAATTTTTTCCAACCTAGTTTTTAAGTCGAGCTTCGTTGTTGAACTGATTAAATATTAGATGGGTAAATTTTCACCAGTTCCCTGAAAATTATCGTTCAGCGTGGATTAAATAAACATGATTCAATCGTATACGGCAGGGGTAGCCGTATTAAAATTGAGAAATTGAACTCAGGAAAAAATCACTTAAGGAGATTTGCTAAATGAAGAAACCCGTCAAAGTCGTCGTTACCGGAGCTGCCGGTCAGATCGGCTATTCTCTCCTCTTCCGTATCGGCGCCGGTGACATGCTCGGTACTGACCAGCCCATCGACCTGATGATGTTGGAAAGAAATAACGAACAATCTCTCAAGAACTCCCGCGGCGTTCAGATGGAACTGGATGACTGCGCTTTCCCGCTCTTGAACAGCATCACCGCTACGTCGGACCCATACGTTTGCTTCAAGGATGCCGAAATCGCCCTCTTGGTCGGCTCCCGTCCTCGTACGGCCGATATGCAGAGAGCAGACCTTTTGGCTGCCAACGCGCAAATCTTCGTTGAACAGGGCAAAGCAATGAACGAAGTTGCCGATCGCAACATCAAAGTTCTGGTCGTCGGCAACCCCTGCAACACCAATGCTTATATCGCCCGCCGCTGCGCTCCGGATCTGAATCCCCGCAACTTCACCGCCATGATGCGTCTGGACGAAAACCGCACCTTGACTCAGGTTGCTCAGAAGACCAACTCCACCGTTGCTCAGATTTCCAAGCTTGCTGTTTGGGGCAACCACGGCGGCACCATGTTCCCGGATTTGACTAATGCCACAGTCGCCGGCAAACCTGCCTTGGATCTGATTACAGAAGACTGGTACGAGAACGAATTGATCCCGACCGTTGCTAAACGCGGCAGCGCCATTATTCAGGCTCGCGGTCACTCTTCCGCTGCCAGTGCCGCTAACGCCGCTATCGACCATATCCATGACTGGGTCTTAGGCAGCAACGGTGAATGGGCCACAATGGCTGTTCCTTCCGATGGTTCTTACGGTATTCCTGAAGGCCTCACCTTCGGCATGCCCGTTATCTGCAAAGACGGCGATTACGAAATCGTTAAGGGCCTTGAACTGAACCAGTTCCAGAAAGACCACATCGCTGCAAACATCCGCGCCCTTGAAGAAGAACGCGCCATTGTTGATGAGATCATCGCTAAGGCTTAATTTGCTTTAATGTTTTTTGGGCCGCGGAAGCGGCCCTCTTCTTTTATGAATTCCGTCATCTTCGATACCAATCTGCTGTTGGATTTCTTTGTCTTTCATAACCCACAGACATCGGTTCTTTGGGCGGCGGCAAAAGAAAGAAAATTTAAGACTATCACCTGCGAAGGCGCAGTTTCCGAACTCGAAGATGTCTTGAAAAGACCTCAATTTAAAATTTCGCTTGAACAACTTGAAGCGATTAAAGAGGAATTTCTGAGCGTCGCTGATGTTCTTCCGATCACGACAGAAGCAAAAGCAAGGTGCAAAGATCCACTAGATCAAAAATTTATTGACCTCACGTTAAGCTGCTCCCCCGCCCTGCTCATCTCTAAAGACAAATTAGTCCTAAGATGCGCCAGACACTTAAGGCCGCTTGGGAGCAATATTCTCCCGCCCGAGAAGGCGGTCGCTTTTCTCTTAACAGATAACTAAAAAGGAAACGAATTTTTGATTTCCGTTTCCTCTTTTTCTTCTTAAAGTGTTGCCGTTTTATCGGCTTTTTCCGCAATTTCTGCGTTAAACGCTTCAATCTGTTTAACGCAAGCTAAGTAATTCTGAGAAAGTTTCAAACCATCCCAGCTTGGGAATTTTCCTCTCGGCTGAATGCGGGCCACTCTTTCATCAAAGGCTTTGGTACGAATCCAGCGCTGATTTTCTAGAACAGTCTTGGCACTTTCCGGATCGTTGCAGATCAAAATCATGTCGCAGCCGGCTGCGAGTGCCGCATCGCTGCGGGCTGTGATTTCACCGACCTCGGAGGCGCCTTTCATCGAAAGGTCATCGCTGAAGATCAAACCGTTGTAACCCAGACGGCCTCTCAGTTCTTCCTGAAGCCACTTCTTGGAGAAGCCTGCCGGCGCCGGAGAGACTTGAGGATAAGTGACATGAGCGGGCATCACAGAAGTGAGCAACGTTCCCATGGAAGCGTACGGAACTTCATCGTTGGTTCTGATATCGGTCAAAGGTCTGTCGTCAACCGGAAGCTCGACGTGGGAATCAGCGGTCGCATAACCGTGTCCGGGAAAATGCTTGCCGCAGCAAGCCATACCTGCCTGCGCCATGCCGCTCACCATCGCTGTGGCCAGTATGCTGACAACGCGAGGATTGCGATGGAAAGCTCGATTACCGATAACTGCGCTCTGACCATAATCCAGATCCAGACAGGGAGCAAAAGTAAAGTCGACGCCGCAGGCTCTTAGTTCGGAAGCCATCACCAAGCCGCAGGCCGCCGTCAGATTGTGCGCTCTCTGCGGATCCGTATCGTAAAGCTGTCCTAAAGAACGAGCCGACGGAATCTTCGTGAATTCTTCTCTAAAGCGCTGAATTCTTCCGCCTTCATGGTCCACGCCGATCAGCAGCGAAGGATTTCTCAAAGAATGGATGTCATGCGTCAGGTTATGGAGCTGCTCGCGGTTCTCATAGTTGCGCGTAAACAAGATGACCATGCCGACCATCGGATTCTGAAGAATTTTGACTTCTTCATCCGTCAGACTGGTTCCGGCGATATCAACTACGACTGGTCCGAGAGGACGATCGACTTTTTCCATGGTTTATTCCTTTTCAATCACAACCATCGCCATTGCTGACGAATTCGTGTCACTTATAGAGACATGACACTTTAATCTCTGATTCTTAATTTGTACGGCCAACTTGCCCGAAAGTTGGACATAGGGTGCGCCGAGCTCGTTATTTAAGATACTGATATCCGAAAAATTCACGGCTCCGCGAAATCCTGTACCAAGCGCTTTTGAGAATGCTTCTTTTGCTGCCCAGCGGCTTGCGAGATAGCGATATCCCCTTTCTTCAGAAGCCTCGCAGCGAACGGCATAAACAGGCTGCTCAGATTCTGAGAGCACCGTCTCGCAAAACTTCGGCTGCCTCAGGCATGCCTTTTTGATGCGGGCAATATCAACAATATCGCAGCCGATTCCGCTGATCATCTTTAATCCTCTTTTGGCTCTTCACCGTAGGCGTCGTCCAGCGGAATGCCGGGCAGACTCATAAATCCAAAAGCCACGGCAGTAATCGCGCCGAGAATTCCCCAAACAATCCAGTTCGGCGGTAAGCCGAGCGTGAATTCAGCAAGCAGATAAAAAATCGCAACCTGAGGCAGAACGGCCCAAAACACCGGTTTTCCGTCATCATGCAAGCGGCGAACCGAAATCGTAAAAGAAGGCACAGCAATGTAGAGCCAGCCGCAGAGAACCAAGCCCACAAACACCAGAATCGTGTCTGTTGTCGTGTCCGAGATCACCATCAGCAAAGCAAGATAACAGACGGCAAAGGCCCAGAATCTCCAAAACCTTCCTAAGCCGGCACGGCCCTGCAGTTTGGCGTAATTGCGCGTCATGTCGTCATAAAGCTCACGGACATGCAGGGGCATTCTGTCGCGGTAGGACTCGAGTTCAAACGGATTTTTTCCCGGGGTCGGATTTTTCATTTTTTTCTATAACTTATTCAATTCGTTAAGGATACGGCGCGTGTTGAGCGGCGCGTCCTCGAGATAATAGCGGATAAGGTCACGCATCAACATTCGGGCTTCCCATTCCTGCGTTCCGCTCTGAAGCGTATTGCTGCTCAGGGCTTCTAACGTCACACCTGATATACCGCTGCCCTCAAAGGCCGTGCCGTCATTGGCAACAAAATCGCCTCGAACAAATCGATAGTGCTTAGCGGGAAACGGACCGGAAGGAAGCGCATAACCCAACACCTTTAAAAAGTCACGTTCAAAGTAGCGGAGCGGAACAAGGTAATCCTTTTCGACAGCCAGTTTTTTGAGCGTGTCGTAATAGATCGTGAATAATGCCGGCTCCGGCTCTCCTCTAGGCAGCAGGCGAACTAAGAGTTCATTGATGTAAAAGGCCGACATGAGAACTTTTTCGTTCATTGGTATCGTCCCGTACCATTCGCAGCGCGTAAGATTTTTTACTTCGCCTTTGCCGGAATAGGAAACTGCAAGAGGACAGAATGGATTAAGCAGTCCGCGGTATTGAGACATCGGTCGTTTTGCTCCGCGCGCAACCAAAGGAATACGTCCGTAATCGCGGGTAAAAAACTCCACGATAAGACTCGTCTCTCTCCATGGATAAGTGTGGAGAACAAACGCGGGCTGCTGATCAACCCGATATTCCGAACGACCTTTCTCGGCCATCAAATGAACCTCAAAATAAAGAGGTCATTTTAGCAAATAGGCATGAATCCCCGCTGCAGCGGTTCGATCGCAAAAAGACCGCCATTGGTTAGAAGATGAACGGATTGACGTTAGAGATTTCCATTATTACCGCTGTTCAAACGTCAAAAAGAGAAGCCGCCCGTGTCGCAAACTCGTAAAATATTTTTGGGTTACCCCTATCCCACCGTTTGAGTATGCCGATGATCCCAAAATTAACCGACACAGTGCGACAAAATTTGCAGCTTTGTCTTCGCTGTTTGGTCATTTGCTGTTTCTGCTCGTTAGTGTCATTCAGTGGAGATAGTCTTGCTAAAGAAGAGAGGGTTATTACAATCGGTGTACTTGAGAGCTCCCTTAGTGCAGCCGACAAATCGGCTATCTCCCAGACGCTTGAAGCTCTAAAGAAACTCCCTGGATACCGTTTAGATGTTCAATACTACAACCCGTCTGAACTCGAGGATCAACTCGTTCGAAAGAGGCTCGACTATTTCATTGGTACCTCCGGTTTTTATCGAAAGTTTCAATCCTTTGGTCTAAGAAGCGTCGCAACGCTCTTTACCGAAGTCGCCCCTAATCCCAGATATGCCACAGGTTCAGTCTTTGTCGTAAGGAATGACAGTCCCATCAAAAAAATTTCGGATTTAAAAGGTAAAACGGCGCTCGCCTCCTGGGCAAAGGGCTTTTCTTCCTTCTATACGCCGATGGGAGAGATCTACAAGCAAGGTTTTGATCCGGAGTCCTTCTTTTCTGTCTATAAAACGTATGGGCCGCCGATGAGCGACCTGCTGCAAAAACTCGATAAGAATGAAGGAGACGTGGTCCTCATGCGTGCCTGTCTGCTCGAAGACCTTGAGAAAACGCAGCCAGATATTTTCAAGCGTTATAGAGTACTCAATGAGAAAAAAGACAACCTGCTGTGCTGCAAGCACTCGACGGACTTGTATCCCAATTGGACTTTGGTCGCAACGCCTTTAGCGCCATGGACAGAAACACGTGAAATCACTAAATGTTTGTTAAATATCCCGGATTCAGCAGGCTTCGGCTGGGCAACGGTTCCGGATTTCAACACGATCGACGAACTCTACAAATCACTTAAAGTAGGTCCATATTCCTATCTGAGGATTCAAACCGTTCAAGGTTTCATCTATCGCTACCGTTTTCCGCTCCTGTTTGCCCTCTTCTGCATCTTAATGCTGTGCGTTCACTCTTGGAGAACCAATGTCTTGGTGAAGAGAAGAACCCAATCCCTGCGGATCGCTTATGAAAAAGAGGCTGAACTCAGAAGAAAAGTCCGTGAAAGCGAACAGCGCATTGATCAGCTTCAAAAGACCGAAATCATCGGCGCGATGTCGAGCCTGATCGCGCACGAGATCAATGGCCCTTTGGCTACAATCGACAATTACTGTCGAGGCATCAAACGCAAACTTGAGGTCGAAGGGAATGACAACAGCTGGCTGGATAGACCGATGTCCTTGATTGTCAAACAAACCGCCAAGATTTCGGACATTGTCTCGAGGGTCCGCGCTTATGCAAAACGTGACGAACCGGAATTTACAAAAATTGAAGCGGATAAACTTCTTAGAAGCTGCGTCAGCGATATACGCATGCGCTATCCCAATTGCCAAATCGTTCTCAGCCACACAGAACCGGCGGTTGTGCTGGGACACATTCTTGAGTTCGAAGTTCTTTTAGAAAATATCATCAAGAATGCCATCCAAGCTGCCCAAACAGCCGACACAAATCGGATAGAAATTCGGCAATTATGTGAAAACAACTCAATGTACGTTCGTATTTTGAATGCGTCCTCTGTCCGTTCGTCTGAAGAACTCGAAAAGCACCTTCAGCCTCTGCACTCCTCTAAAAATCAAGGCTTAGGAATCGGATTGCTGATCTGCCGCACGATTGCAGAAAAAATGCGCGGTAATTTAAGTGTTACCTATAAGGACGGTGAAGTCTTTACAGAGGTTAAGATTCCTTTATTCGTTCCTCAGGAAAAAGAAAATGCTGATCAGAATTGTTGATGACGATGAGGATCTGGCTGAAAGCCTGAAATTTTTGTTGGAGCCGGAAGGCTGGGAAGTCGTCAGCTACCCCAGTGCTGAAGACTATTTGAAATCAGATGCGCCGAGCGTGGAAGGGTGTCTTCTGCTGGATATTCGCATGCCTGGCCTTTCCGGGCTGGAACTCCAAGAAAAAATGAAGGAACGCGGCTGGGAGGTGCCGATCATTTTCTTAACCGGGCACGGAGATGTCGACGTAGCTGTGCAGGCGATGAAATTCGGCGCTTATGATTTCCTTCAAAAACCTGTCAAAGCCGAGCGACTCATCCAAGCCATTTCCAGCGTTGCCTCAATGCTCAAGGAGAAGCGGGATTACGGTGCAAGTTTGGAATATTGGTACAAGAAATTCCAGCTGCTCACCGACCGCGAACGGAGCGTCACGATACTGGCGTCTCAAGGCCTCTTGAATCAAGAAATTTCCGAGCGTCTGAATATAAGTACCAGAACAGTGCATACGCATCGACTGAATTCCTACAAAAAATTAGATGTTCACAGCACTTCAGACTTAGCCCCAATCGCGGCTCTGTATAGAAGCCGCAAAATAACTCTGTGAAAAATCCGTTTCATCGATTCAGACAGGCTAAAAGATATTTTTTTGAAGAGAATTTGATAATTCTCAAATTGCTTAAGCAATCAAAAAATAAAAATAACCTTGTTTCCACAAGGAGATTGCAAAATGCATACCAAATTATTACTCACAGCCTCTATTGCGCTTGCCTTAGCCGGCAATTGCTTCGCTGCCGTCAAAGACGGTTCCTACACGACTACCGTCACCGGACACAATGCTCCGTTAACGGTTACTGTTGACAGCAAAAACGGAAAAATCAGTGACATCTCCGTCAAAGATTTAGAGAGCCCGGGTGTCGGTAAAGTTGCGATTAAACAACTTTCTGCCGAAATCAAAGATCATCAAACAACCAAACTCGACAAAATCAGCGGCGCCACTATTACCAGTTTCTCTCTTCTCGGCGCTGTGAAACAGTGTCTGAAACAAGCCGGCGCACAAGGCGACGAATTCAATAAACCGCTCCCTGCCACAGATAAATCTCCTATCAAAGACAATGCCGACGTTGTTATTGTCGGTGGCGGCGGAGCGGGACTTGCCAGTGCAGTTTCTGCTCTGCAGAACGGTGCAAGCGTCATCATTGTTGAAAAACTCGGTTTCTTGGGCGGTTCCACGAACGTCTGCGGCGGTGCCCTGAATGCTTCCGGTACCAAATACCAGAAGGCGCTTGGCATTGAAGATAATCCTCAGAAACATTTCGAACAAACGATGAAAGGCGGCCACAATGTCAGCGATCCTAAACTCGTCAAAGTCTTAGCCGACAACGCGCCTTCAGCACTTCTTTGGCTCGAAAGCATGGGTCTGAAGTTCAACCCGAAAGTCGGCGCAGCAACCGGCGCCCTGTTCCAAAGAAGTCATTATCCTAATCCGGCCGGCGGCAACACCTACGTTCAAGTGTTAGAAAAACAACTGCAAAAATACGGTAAGGACAAACTTCGTGTGTATTTGGAATCTCCGGCAACCGAACTGATCATGAAGGACGGCAGAGTTGTCGGAGTCAAGGCTGACAACCACGGCAAACCACTCACGCTGATGGCTAAGAACGGGGTCGTTATCACGACAGGCGGTTTCGGATCCAATGTTGAATTCCGCCAGAAAGTGAATACCGGCGTATGGAAAGAAGCTGATCTCGGCAAAGAAATCGGCTGCTCCAATATCGGCGTAGCTGCTCAAGGCCAAGGTCTCCAGCTGGCACAGAAAGCCGGAGCCGAATTGATCGGTCTTTCCGACATTCAGGTTCATCCGAACGGCTCTCCCGGAACCGGCTTGATGCTTGACATCAAGACCTCCGGCAGAAACCGCTTGTTCATCAATACCAACGGCGACAGATTTGTGAACGAAGGCGCTGCCCGTGACGTGCTTTCTAAAGCTGTTTTCGCTCAGCCCGGTTCCACCTACTGGCTAGTCCAGAACAAACTTCGTTATCCGGATGAAAACGCCATTGACCTTCTGAGCGGAAGAACCATGCGCGATATGCTTGCTCAGGGCAGAGTAAAGAAAGCCGCCAACCTGGATGAACTTGCCAAGATTATCAATGTTGATCCCAATCGCTTAAAGGCAGCCATTGAAAGCTACAACAAGGTCGCTCGCCACGAAGTCGAAACCGATCAATTCGGATTCAAGGCCAACCATACAGACGACCGTCCGATGACCGAAGGTCCGTGGTACGTCGCCAGAAAGGTTCCGACCATTCACCACACAATGGGCGGCATCCATATTGATACCGGCGCCCACGCCGTTAATGCCAACGGACAGCGCATTCCCGGACTTTATGCAGCCGGCGAAGTTACTGGCGGTATTCACGGAGCTAACCGTCTAGGCGGAAATGCCGTGGCCGACTTAATGGTGTTTGGCCGCATCGCGGGTAAGAACGCAGCAGAAGCTAAATAATTCAGCTTCAAAAATAACTAAGAATTCTCCTTGTTCATGAGTGGACAAGCCGCCGGTTCTCAGAAAAATCTTCTGAGAACTGGGCGGCTTATTTTTTAGGTACAGACTGCTTAAAGTTTGGTCTTTTGAAGCCATAGCTGCGGCAGAACTGCTAATTCGTGATAAACATGCTCTAAAAAATCCCGAGCGGCGCTGAGCTGTTCGGGATTCTCGTTGAAGAACGAATTACTATTTGACAACAATCAGTTCGTACTGCGGATTGCCCATATTCTTTTCTGCCATGGCAGAGAGCTGACGAAGACCGTGGCGACTTTGGATTCTTTCAATGACGTCTTTTCCGTCAGGTGCCGCAAAGACTAGGTCGCAGGAGGCCTGATCAATAGCCAACAGGTCGTTAGACGCCAAGATGCCGATGTTCTTCATCGTCGGTTTCTGAGCGCTGGTACCTGCACAGTCGCAGTCAACACTCATGTTTCTCAGAACATTGATGAAGGTAATGTGTTTGCCGAAGTGATTGATCACTGCCTGAGCAGAATCAGCCATCAACTCCATGAACGTGTCTTTTACCGGCATAGCTCCGAAGTTAGGTGCCCCGGTCATACTGGCCCCATGCACTTGACGTTTGCCGACTTGACCGGAAGCGCAGCCGATGGCGATGTTCTTCATCGAGCCGCCGAAGCCGCCCATGGCGTGACCTTTAAAGTGAGTCAACACCAACATAGAGTCGTAATCGACGAGGCCTTTGCCCATCGCGACTTCTTTGAGATGGAATCCGTCACGAACCGGCAGATTGACATCACCGTGCTCATCCATGATATCGACAGGGCAGAATGTCCAGCCGTTAATTTCAAGGGTCTTTCTATGGTCGGCAGTGTTTTCTCTTCCGCCGCCGTAAAGCGTGTTCGTTTCAACAATCGTGCTGTTAGGAATCGTCTTTTGCAGAGCCTGAACCATGTCGCGCGGGAGAATATTCGGTCCGTGTGGTTCGCCGGTATGCAGCTTGATCGCTACTTTTCCGTAGATTTCTTCGTTGACCAAGTTGTAAAGCTTGATCAATGAGGCAGCATCAATAACGGGAGAAAAATAAACCTTCGCTACAGAGCCTTCAACCTTTTGTCCCGTGACATTCTTAGAGCCGATAACGGGTGTCTTTTGAACTAAAGGAAGTTGTTCGACAGCAGCGGCCGAAGAAACAGCGGACACAGAACCGTCCAAAGCCAATACGGCAGCAGCCGCACCTTTGAGCATTCCTCTTCTAGAGATACGAGACTTTTCCATACGAGTTTCTCCTTCTTATCTAAGCCGATACTTAAATTTTATTGGCTTTTTATAAAAATCCTTTTGCCAATTAATACCGATTTTTTATGGATATTTATAAGAAAATTGAAGCAGTTAACCGTAGATAATTACTTTTGAACTGCTCATTCATGAGGCGATCCGGCCGGCCAATAAAAAATCTCGGAGGACCTTTCGATCGACCGAGATTTTGTTCCGTCAGTAATTACTGACCGGCTATTAATAGCCTAAGGATTTCAGCACTTGAGCGTCATCGCCCCAGCCTTTACGAACACGTACCCAAACTTCGAGGTAAACGTTCTTGCCGAGCATCTTGGAGATGTCTTCACGAGCCAGGCGTGAGATTTCACGCAGTTTGGCGCCCTTCTCACCGATCACAATGCCTTTATGGCTTTCGCGGTTGACTAAAAGGGTTGCGAAGATTCTTGCCTGATCATCGGTTTCCTCCCATTTATCGATCATGACGGCAATACCGTACGGCAGTTCGTCACCCAACAAACGGAAGGCTTTTTCACGAATAATCTCAGCCGCTAAGAAGCGCGGAGATTTATCGGTGTAGATGTCATCTTCGTAAAGCTTGTCGCCTTCAGGCAGATACTTACGAATCACGTCAAGCAGAACGTCCAGCTGACGGGTCTTTTCGGCGCTGACCGGAACCACATCGGCAAACGGGAACTTCTCCATGGATTCCTTGATCAAAGGAAGCATGGCCTGACTTTCTTTAACTTCGTCTGTCTTGTTGATCGCCAAAATCACGTTCTTGGCGTCTTTGCTCAGAAGGTTCAGGACAACCTGATCTTCAGGACGCCAGCCGGTGGCTTCAATCACCATGACGACAGCATCAACATCGGACAAACTCGAGCGGACGGACTGATTCATACGAGCCAGAAGTTCGGATGAATGCTTCGTCTGAAATCCCGGTGTATCGACGAACAGGTACTGAGCATTATCAGTGGTCAAAACGCCCATGATCCGATCACGAGTCGTCTGGGGTTTCTTGCTGGTAATACTGACCTTTTCCCCGACCAGCGCGTTGATCAGCGTGCTCTTGCCGACGTTCGGACGGCCAATCACTGCAACATAACCGCTGCGGAAGTCTTCAGATTTTTCAGTCTCTTTATTTTCACTCATAAACTTAGCCTTTCAAATTTCTAATGGCTTCGCTATCCAGAGCTTTCTGAGCTGCATCCTGTTCTGCCTGACGGCGAGATTTGCCCACGCCCGTCAGTGAGATTCCGAGGTCGGGGATATCGACCCGAACTTCAAATTCCTGATCATGAGGCGCACCTCTGATCTCGACGATGTCATAAAGAGGCAATCCGAAGTGCATCCTTTGGAGCACCTCCTGCAGATTCGTCTTGGCGTCCTTACCGAGCGTAGTGGGTGTCAGCTGGCTGAGCATCGGCTCATACAAGCGAATAATCACAGTTTGCGCCTCTTCAAAGCCGCCGTCGGTGAAAACCGCCCCAAAAATGGCCTCAACTGCGTCGGCAATAGTTGACGGACGATGATTTCCGCCGGTGTGTTTTTCACCAGCACCGACCTTGAGGAAATCGGAGATGCCGATTCGCTCGGCAATTTCTGCTAAGGCAGACTGCCTGACAAGATTGCTTCTGACACGGGATAAAGACCCCTCATCAAAATGTTTATCTTTTAAAAACAAAGCGTTCCCGATCACGCAATTCAGGACCGAGTCGCCTAAAAATTCCAGACGTTCGTTGTGTTCCGCACTGAAAGAACGGTGCGTCATGGCGCGGCGCAGAAGCTCTTTGTTCTTGAACGTATAACCGATTCTTTCTTCTAAGACTGTTAAAGGAAGCATGGGAGATCCTTTTAATTGAAGAAACCGATGCGGCTCGGTTTCGAGACGTTCATCCAAACCATAAAGGCTCGGCCGACTAAATTCTTTTCAGGTACAAAGCCCCAGTAACGGCTGTCCTCGGAGTTGTCGCGGTTGTCGCCCATGACAAAGTACTTGTCTTTAGGCACCGTGCAGACCAGACCGCCGGGAACGTAGTCGCAGGCTTTCGGGTCAGTGTGGCTCGAGAGCGGATAAACACTGGAGGGTGCTCTCGGATTGAGAAGCAGATGGTGCTCGGTCTTATCGAGTTTTTCGAGGAACTCTTCTAACGACTGCATCTTAGCTTCATCGTAGTACTCACCGATTTCGCCGATAGGAACGGGTTTGCCGTTAATAGAAAGCTTCTTGTTGATGTATTCGATCTTATCGCCCGGTAAACCGATCACGCGCTTGATGTAATCGATGTTTTCGTTGGGCGGATAACGGAACACAACCACGTCTCCGCGTTCGGGTTCACCGATCGGAAGAATCTTGGTGTTGAGCACCGGCAGTCTCAGACCGTACTGATACTTGTTCACCAGAATCATGTCGCCGGTTTCCAGCGTCGGCATCATCGAGCCGCTCGGAATACGGAACGGCTCAAAGAGGAAGGAACGCAGGATAAAGATGAAGAAAATCACCGGGAAGAAACCGGCCGTGTATTCCAGCCATTTCGGACGGTCTGTCGAGGCCTGAACAATCGCATTTCTTGCGGCAACGACCGTCTGCTCCCCTCTGCGCAGGGATTCGGCATTATCGCGGTCAAACTCAGTCAGTTCGTCCTGGGCGACGGCACGGCGTTTCGGAGCCCAAATAAAAACATCCAATACCCAAAGAACGCCCGTGAAGACGGTCAAGAGAAAAAGGATTAAAGAAAAAGTCATTTCAAATCATCCGATTGAGGGGTTGTTATTTATCGTCTTGCTGAAGGATGGCAAGGAAGGCTTCCTGCGGGATCTCCACAGTACCGACCTGTTTCATACGTTTCTTACCGGCCTTCTGTTTTTCCAGAAGTTTGCGTTTACGCGTAATGTCGCCGCCGTAGCACTTCGCCAAAACGTTCTTACGAAGCGCTTTGACGTTTTCTCGTGCAATCACATTCACGCCGATCGCCGCCTGAATGGCCACGTCGTACATCTGACGCGGAATGATGCTGCGCATCTTGGTCACGATTTCGCGGCCGCGTGCTACTGAATTGGCACGGTGAACGATCGAGGACAAAGCGTCGACTTTATCGCCGTTAATAAGAATGTCGATCTTGACCACGTCGGCGGCACGATACTCTTTGAACTCATAGTCCATAGAAGCGTAGCCGCGTGTTAAGGATTTCAGCTTGTCGAAGAAGTCAAGCACGATTTCAGCAAGCGGCAGGTCATAGTGCAGGTGAACCTGACGGCCGTGATAGGCCAAGTCGAGCTGGACACCGCGCTTCTGATTGCACAGTGTCATAACAGCACCGACGTACTCATCGGGCACGAAGATCGTCACGGAGTCAATCGGCTCACGAATTTCAGCGATCTTGTCAACCGGCGGCAGCTTGGACGGATTTTCTACGTGAATGACTTCGCCGTTGCGGAGAAGAACTTCATACACGACGCTCGGAGCGGTCGTGATCAAATCCATGTTGTATTCGCGCTCGAGTCGCTCCTGCACAATGTCCATGTGCAGTAAGCCGAGGAAGCCGGCACGGAAGCCGAAGCCCAAGGCCTGAGAAACTTCCGGTTCGAAGTGCAGCGCAGCATCGTTGAGCTGTAGTTTAGTTAAAGCATCGCGAAGTGCATCGTACTGGTTGGATTCCACCGGATAGAGACCGGCAAACACCTGGCTCTTCGCTTCTTTAAAACCGGGAAGTGCTTCTTCAGCGGGTTTGGCGGCATTGGTAACAGTGTCGCCCACACGAGCGTGTTTCAGCTCTTTAATACCGGCAACCACAAAACCTACCTGTCCGGCAGAGAGCTCGGATTTGGTCTGAGACTTCGGTGTGAACACACCGACCTGCTCAACCAAATGGTTGGCGCCGGTAGCCATTAAACGAATCTTGTCTTTAGGTTTGATCGTACCGTTGACAACACGAACCAGCATGACAACGCCGACGTAATTATCAAACCAAGAGTCAATAATCAGCGCCTGCAGCGGAGCGGCAGGATCGCCCTGAGGTGCCGGAATCCGCTCAACCACACGCTCGAGAATCTCATCGATACCCATGCCGGTTTTTGCGGACGCTTCAATGGCGTCTGTTGCATCCAGACCGATCACATCTTCGATTTCTTCTTTAGCCTCATCCGGGTTCGCGCTCTGCAAGTCCATCTTGTTGAGAACCGGAAGAACTTCTACACCGAGTTCAATCGCGGTGTAGCAGTTAGCCACGGTCTGGGCCTCAACGCCCTGTGTTGCGTCCACTACGAGAAGCGCGCCTTCGCAGGCGGACAAGGAACGGCTGACTTCATAGCTGAAGTCGACGTGTCCCGGGGTATCAATCAAATTTAATAGATAGGTCTGACCGTCTTTAGCCTTATAGTTCAGCGTTGCTGTCTGGGCTTTGATCGTAATGCCTCTTTCCTTTTCCAGATCCATAGAGTCCAGAACCTGGGACTCCATTTCGCGCTCGGAAAGACCGCCGCAGCGTTGAATTAAACGATCGGCGAGGGTGGATTTTCCATGATCGATATGCGCGATGATGGAAAAGTTTCTGATCTGCTTCATAGCAATCCTTTGACATCAAACGTTTTGGTGTCAAAACGAAAAACAAAAAGCACTGATATTTTTGTGAGAGTGATCGCAGTCAAAACCCGAAGTCGCTCACAGAAATAGTCAAATGCACCAATAACTTAGTTTTTAACTAATTCCGCGGAATTCCCCGTGCGTAAGCGCGGGGATGGATAGCGGACGGCCGAATGTCAATTCGGCCGTTGATTTTTATGTATCTCTTGATAATAGCAGTTGTGGCGCCGTTTCTGACAGAGATTAAAAAGTAACTTTTTGTCCAAAAACGTTTGCCCCAAAGCATCCTTCGAATCTGATTGAAGAATTCTTGACGAATTTTCAGAGAGGATATCCTTATGTTCCCGTGTGTCAACTGGCCAAGGGTATTTATTTGTTTAAATAAAAGTTCCACATTCTAATTCGACTTTTAAAAGCCGTTCGAAGAATTACGGATCAAGATTCTTTCAAAGGCACTGGACTAAAATAATTCTTATCCAATAAATAGTTAAAGATATTTCTTGACCATTACGGTTTGCTTAACTTAAATAAATTGCCACCCTTGCCGACAAAATTTTCAAGCACAGAAGATCCTCCGGGACCGGCTGTCATAGCTTAAATTGTGAGTCCAACAAGCCTAATTTTCACAGATGATTGGCGTCAGTTACATTAAAAAATCAAAGTTATTATGGTTTTCTTATTCGGCTTCTATCCTGCGTAGGAGGTTCCATCGGCAGCAGCCATGATGAGTAACCAACCTCAGATCCTATTTTGACTCTCAGCATCTTTGGTGCTTGTCGTTTTTTCAGGCCTTTCTGAGGCCGGCGTAACCGGTTTTACATCTGTCTATTGACTTAACTTGTGTTTTGAGTTTGTTCGTTCAGCTTTAGGCAGTTAGGATTGCCATTTGCTTAAAGCTTTCGCCCTTGTTCGCCATCGCCCAGACCTGTCGAGCAAGCTTAGTCGCAATTGCTATCAAAGCGACTTTCTTAGGTTTTCTCCTCAAGATTCCTTCTACCCAGGGCGACTTATTTTTACATCGAGCTATCGCCTGAGCACACTCAACAAATACTGCCCTGGATTCGCAGTCGCAATTGAATTTCGACGGTATGCCGATGACATAATTTTTGCCGCCTGAGCCCCGGCTTCTTGGTGCCAGTCCGATGTAGGCAGCAAATTGGCGGCCGTTTGCAAAGATGCTCGGGTCACAAAGCAACACGCAGAGCATTGCCGCCGTAACAGGACCAACGCCGGGAGTTTTGAGAAAATTCTCATAGCTTTTGCAGCCTCGGGCTAATTGTTCGATTTCTTGATCTAATTTCTTTTGCCTTTTTATTTTTGTCTTAATAGCCTCAACCGTTGTCCGAAGTTCCTCTGCAACTAGGGGAGAAACATCTCCTCTTTCTTTCAAGCTTTCTAAGGCAGAGGAAATATCTTTGTTGAACGCCTTCAGAGACTTTCCCATCACAATGCCATATTCAGCTAGAAGACCTCGGACATGATTGATTTCCTTGACCTTATCTTTCGTTACTTGGGAGCGGATTCTTCTGAGCGTTTGCAAGTCGCGAATCTCTGTAGACTTCACCGGGACACGTCTGACTCCGTTGAACATGGCCTTATAAATTCCGATTGCATCGTTGTGGTCGTTCTTTTGACCTGAGACAAATGGTTTGACGGCCTTCGGAGACATCAAATGCACTCCATGTCCCATGGCCTCAAGCTTTCTAGCCCAGTCTTGTGAAGAACCGCAGGCTTCCATACCGATCAAGCATTTTCCACGGTTTCTGAAGAAATCGAGAAACTCTGCTCTTTTGGTCGATTTGTCGGTGATTTCTCCATCTTCGGTGACAAAGTGAATCTGCATGACTTTTTTGGCAAGATCCACGCCCGCAAAACCCGAGTATTGTGTATGATTGTCCATGAGGAGCTCCTTTTAATATCTTTCGATTGCTGGTCGAAAAAGCATATATGGTCGCATCCGTGAGGATTGACGCCGCAGAGGTTGTACCTCAGGAGCTCCTCACTTCGTCACTCTTGAACCTTCCTTAGTGACACCGCCCTTTTCATTTCCTCTATTGCCGGTTCGCTCTTTAAAGCACTCAAAAGAGAATTTATTACCGACATTTTTTGAATACGGTTGGCTACACCGATTTATGCATTTCGTCTAACTACGTTGATGAAAAACAATGAAACGACTCTTTGCTTTTAACTTAGGCTCTTGAATGAGTCAAGAAACCGTGAAATAAGCTGTAACGGAACGAAGCGAGGTTACAGCCTTATGTCGCGAAAGTTCTTGACTCCTAAAGATGAATACGCTGTAAGTAGGACGGTTAAGGCATTCCGAGCCTTAACCGTCTTACAGACTCATGCGTTAAGAATTTACAATCGCGGTTATTTGGAAATTGTTAAAGAGCAATGCCGTAACCAAGATGTTTTATTGCGGATTAAGCTTTAATTTCCAAGCGTGTGAGCTTTTGATTTTCTTCATCCTCACTGGTTTGTCGTAAAGGCACGGGAACATTATCGTTGTTTTTAGTTTACGCACTAAATTTGATAGACAAATCGTTGGAGGGTAAGAGATCAATAGATGAACGTGATCTTCCTCCCCGGAACATTCCAAAAGCCTGACTCGATCACGCCGGCACACTTCCGAAAAAATTTCTTTGAGCCTTTCGATCATTGATGAAATAACTTTTCGTCTGTAAGCTACTACGAAGATCAACTGAGCTTTGAGATTGAAAACACAATGAGAACCGGAAGATAACTGCATATGATTCAAAAAGTCGAGCGACACGTTATTCGTAAAAACAATGCTAACTGGCAAGCCTGCCATAAGCTTTGTTCATTGTCGCGCAAGCTCGGCAACTGCGCAGTCTATCTACTTAGACATCGAGTCTTTGAAAAGGCGTCTGTATTGACACGCAAAGAACTTGATACGGAACTCAGGCATCGATACGGCAGTGACTATCGAGCTATGCCGTCGGCTGCCTCCGCGCAAAGACAAGGACAAGTCATAGCCAAACAGTTCAAAGGCTTTGCCAAGGCGGCTGTTGAATACTCGAAGCATCCTGAGAAGTTTCAAGGAAAGCCTCGCTTACCGGGTTATAAGAGAAAATATCGGACATTCTATGTCGGCCGCAACGGCTATCAAATCCGCGATTACCGACTGACGATCACGGGAGGAAAAGATATTGGTTTTTCTCCTATACGTGTAGTTTGCTGCGAACATCAGGAGTTCAACGCCAAAGCGGAGGAAGCAGTTACGGGTGACCTGAGAATTATTCCGATGGGAAATACATTCGTTGTAGAGCTGGCTTATCATGTCGATAAGGAGGAGTGTAACAATCCAAAAAGCATTTCTTTGAATCCGAATGAAGCTTTGTGCTGTGATTTAGGCATTGATAATTTTGCAACTTTCGTTTCGACCAAACCCGGAGTAAGACCGTTTTTGGTCAAGGGCAAAATACTTAAGAGCATCAATCAGCGGTACAACAAACAAGTCGCCGAACTGAAAAGCAAAAAACACTATGAGCACATCCAAATAAAAGGAGTCAAGCGTTATTGGCAGCTCCAAGACTTGATGCACAAGGCCAGTCGCCTGGCTGTCAACTTCTGTCTTGCGCATGATTTGGGTCGTATAGTCATCGGAACAAACAGGAACTGGAAACAGAGAGTCAACCTTGGCAAACGCAACAATCAGAATTTCGTAATGCTGCCGCATGCTAAGTTTATTGAGATGGTTCGGTACAAGGCTGAAGAATATGGCATCCAAGTGACAGTGCGAGAGGAGAGTTACACCTCTAGGGCCAGTGCAATGGACTTCGATGAAATTCCTGACTTCGATCCAAAGGAAAGAAAACCAGCGATTTCCTTCTCTGGGAAGAGGATCAAACGCGGCCTCTATCAGTCATCAAAAAGACATTTGCTCAATGCCGATATCAACGGCGCAGCAAATATCGGCCGAAAAGAACTCGGGGATGAGTGGCTCAAAAAGCTGCTCGAACTCGATGGGGGCGTCTTTGTGGACACGCCCGCAGTTGTCCGAAACCTGCATGAATGTGTAGGTGTTCGTCAGTTGCTAAAAATGGGAGCTCGCTCCCATGAAACCGCGCACGTAAGTGCGCGGTAGTTCATATGGGATATTTTAGCTAACTTTAAACGGCCTCCTGACGCAAAGTTATCTACGAATTATTGCCGTTTTGCGTAGCTTCGAGGTCACGCAAAAAGAAAAAGACCGCCGAAGCGATCCTTTTCCCAAAGCGAATCGTTTGCTTAGATCTGTCCGAAAATCAGAGATCCGTTTGTTCCGCCGAAGCCAAAGGAATTCTTCATGGCATAGCGCATCGGCATCTCACGAGCAACATTGGCGCAGTAATCCAGATCGCATTCCGGATCCTGATTGAAAATATTGATCGTGGGAGGAGAAACTTGATTCTTCAGTGCCAGAACTGTAAAAACGGATTCGATCCCGCCGGCGCCCCCCAAGAGGTGACCGGTCATAGACTTGGTGGAGTTGACCACGAGCTTCTTCGCATCGTCACCGAAAGCCAGTTTGATGGCATTGGTTTCATTAACGTCACCGACAGATGTGCTGGTTCCGTGGGCATTCAGATACTGGATATCCGACGGGTTCAGGCCGGCCTGGCGCATCGCGTTCTTCATGCAGCGCATGGGGCCCTCGGCACTCGGTGTTGTAATGTGATGCGCATCGGCAGAAAGACCGTAGCCGACGATTTCGGCATAAATCTTGGCACCGCGCTTTTTGGCGTGTTCGTAGTCTTCAAGAACCAGAACACCGGATCCTTCGCCCAGCACAAAACCGTCGCGGTCTTTATCGAACGGACGGGATGCCGTTGTCGGATCATCGTTTCTGCGGGAAAGAGCATGCATATTGTCAAAGCCGCCGATACCCAACGGGCAGACCGTGCTTTCCGCACCGCCGGCAACCATGACGTCCGCATCTCCGCGGCGAATCATCCACGCAGCTTCACCGATGCTGTGCAAGCCGGTTGTGCAGGCTGTGGAATAAGCCACGGACGGTCCCTGAAGATTGCGCATAATGGAGAGCTGCCCTGAAACCATGTTGGCAATCGCGCCGGGAATCAGGAACGGAGAGATGCGTCGTTCGCCTCTTTCCATATACGACTGATAGTTCTGGCAGATAATCGGCAAGCCGCCGATTCCGCTGCCGATGGCACAGCCCGCTCTCTCAGCTTCCTCGCCTTCAAAAGTCAGGCCGCTGTCATCCAGTGCCTGGACAGCTGCAGCAATACCTAATTGAATAAAACGGTCGAAACGCCGAGCTTCTTTTGCCGGGAGATATTTTTCGACTTCAAAATTTTTAACTTCACCGGCAATACGGCTGCCGAAAGAGGATGCATCAAATTGCGTAATAACGCCGATGCCGGACTTGCCGGCAAGGGCGTTATTCCAACTTTCTTCGACCGTGTTGCCGATTGGGCTAACCATGCCCAATCCGGTAACAACCACACGACGCATTCAGGAGCTCCGTTCGGCCTTTAATTAAGCCTTCTTGTGAGCTTCGATGAAATCGATAGCGTCCTGAACGGTCTGGATCTTTTCCTGCTGGTCGTCAGGAATTTCGATGCCGAACGTGTCTTCAAGAGCCATGACCAATTCAACGGTGTCAAGAGAGTCTGCACCGAGGTCGGAGATGAAAGCGCTTTCATTCTTGATATCGGCTTCATTGATGCTGAGCTGTTCAGCGACGACCTTCTTAACCTGTTGTTCAATATTGTCCATTTAAAAACCTCTTTTCTAGAGTGAAAAAAATTATTCATAGCCCCATCTCGGGCCTAATTTTGGCATTTTATCAGAGCCGCAGTAACGTGAACGGCCGAAAATAGCCGTTGTTACATCCTCATGCCGCCGTTAACTTCAATGACCTGACCGGTGATATAGGCAGCTGCGCTGGAAGCCAGGAACACCACGGCTTCGGCAACATCATCTGCAGAACCTAAGCGTCCGAGCGGAATCTGTGCAAGAAGAGCTTGCTTCTGCGCATCGTTCAGCGCGTCGGTCATATCGGTTGCGATAAATCCGGGCGCAACGCAGTTGACGGTAACACCGCGGGAACCGATTTCTCTGGCGATGGATTTGCTCATAGCGATCGTACCGGCCTTGGCGGCAGCGTAGTTCGCCTGGCCGGCATTGCCCATCATGCCAACGATGGAGGCTATGTTAATGATGCGACCGTGACGGGCTTTCATCATGCCTTTGAGGCAGGCGCGGGAAAGACGGAATCCGCCTGTGAGATTCGTTTCGATCACTTCATCCCACTGAGAATCTTTCATACGCATGGAAAGCGTATCGCGAGTGATGCCGGCGTTGTTCACTAACACGGTAACGGAACCGAAGTCGGCTTCGAGCGCTTTCATGAAAGCGTCGGTACCTTCGCGGGCAGCAATATTTAAAACGCGGCCTTCGCCTTTGCCGCCGAGTTCCTGGATACGAGCGGAAATCTTTGCAGCGCCGGAGTCACTTGTTGCCGTGCCGATCACTGTGGCACCGGCTTTAACGCAGACGTCCAGAATGGCTGCTCCGATACCGCGACTGGCGCCGGTGACTAATACGATTTCGCCGGCGAGTGCGTCAGCTGTAAAAACGGACTGAGTCATGAATCATTTCTCCTGGTTTGCCGCAGCAGCTTCTTCTAAGGCTGCACGGCTGTTTAATGCTTTAGCAGTAATTCCTTTGGTGATGCGCTTGACCATTCCGGACAAAGCTGCTCCGGGACCGACTTCATAAATTTCCATGACGCCGGCCTCTTCCATCTTATGAACTGTATCGGCCCACAGAACCGGAGAGGCAACCTGAGCCGCCAGAACGTCGCGAATGGCGTCGGGTTCTTCGTGGATTTGGACGTCAACGTTATGTAAGACCGGCAGGAAAGGTTTCTGAAGGTCAACGGTTTTCAGCTTTTCTTCCATGGCAAGCGCAGCCGGTTTCATCAAAGAAGAATGGAACGGACCGGAAACATTCAGTTTGATAGCGCGCTTAGCACCGGCAGCCAAACTCTTTTCCATGGCTTCCTGAACAGCTGCAACGGTACCGGCAATCACGACCTGCCCCGGAGTATTGAAGTTAACGGCTTCGACAACGCCATTTGTAGCGCATTCAAGGCAGACGGTCTTCACTTGGTCGTCGGATAAACCGAGGATCGCAGCCATCGTACCTTCACCGACGGGAACCGCGGCCTGCATTTGTTCTGCGCGATAGCGAACCAGCTGCAGAGCATCCGTAAAGTCGAGCGCACCGGCAGCAACCAAAGCAGAGTATTCACCGAGGCTGTGGCCGGCGAGCAGATCCGGCTTGCGACCGCCTTCCTGGAGATAAAAACGATACATAGCAATCGAAGCGCAAACCAAGGCTGGCTGAGTATTGACCGTCAGGCTAAGCTCTTCAGCCGGACCTTCAGCAATCAACTTGGACAAAGCAAAACCTAAAGCCTCATCGGCTTCCTTGAGTGTTTCGCGAACAATCGGCTCGTCGGCTAAGGTTGAGAGCATTCCGACAGCCTGGCTTCCCTGACCGGGAAATACAAAGGCGATTTTTTTATCTTGCATTTTTCTTTTATTGACAATTAGAACTTGAGCAATACGGAGGCCCAGGTAAAACCTCCTCCGACTCCCTGCAGCAGAACGAGATCCCCGCGTTTCAGTCTTCCGGATCTGTGTGCTTTATCCAAAGCAAGCGGAACGCTGGCAGCAGATGTGTTTCCGTGCTGATTGACGGAAATCATCAGGTGTTCCTCATCAATACCGAGTTTTTCGCGAACCATATTCATGATGCGCAGGTTGGCCTGATGAGGAATATAAAGATCCACGTCGTTCGTAGCCAAGTTGGCTTTGGTCAGTACATTGCGAGCGCTTTCCGTCATTTTTTCTACCGCAGCCTTAAAGACCAAGCGGCCGTCCATGCGGATGAACGGATCACCGACGACTTTACCGCCGTCGATATGACTGTCTGCGGCCAGTACATGCACTCCGCGCGTGCCGTCTGCCTTCAGTTCAGAAGCCAAAATACCGGGCTCATCGGATTTTTCTAGAACCACAGCTCCGGCGCCGTCGCCGAACAAAACACAAGTTGTTCTGTCTTTCCAATCCAAAACACGAGACAGAGTCTCTGCACCGATCACCAAGACGCACTTGGCAGAACCAGCACGAATCATTGAGTCAGCAATCGAAAGTGCATAGGCAAAACCGGAACAAACGGCCTGAATATCAAAGGCACCGGCGCCCGACGCACCGAGAATCGCCTGAACTTGGCAAGCCGTGCTCGGGAAAACGGAATCCGGAGTGGTCGTCGCGACAATAATCAGATCAATTTCATCAGGAGAAAAACCACCTGCTTCCAAGGCCTGTTTTGCAGCCTCGGAGGCCAAATAAGTGGTGGACTCTTCACCGGAAGCAAGATAGCGCTGTTCGATGCCCGTGCGGGTACGGATCCATTCGTCGCTCGTCTCGACACCAATTTTGGCTAAATCCTGAGCCAACTCTTCATTGCTTACCGCTCTCTTCGGAAGAAAACTTCCGGTGGAGGCAATACGAGAAAAACAATTTTCCGACACTGGGAAATCCTCTAAATAACTATGAGCGACAGATTACTTTAATTAGGACTTGCGAATACAAGCAGAAAACCCGTATTACACACAAATACAAATTTTCCGCAGAAAAACAAAAAGCTCTCCGAAGAGAGCTCTGCAGAATGTCTTTAGACTCGATCGCCGCACCGTCCGTCGTGGGTCTCAGATGAGAGCGATCCGGGTCAGTGAAGACTTATTCCTGGTCGTCAGCCTTAGTAGCGATGACTTTCTTACCACGGTAAAAACCGGTGGCAGAAATGTGATGACGACGGTGAACTTCGCCGGTTGTCGGTTCGACAGCCAGAGGCGGGTTCGTCAGAAAATCGTGAGCACGGTGATTGCCGCGCTTGTTGGTCGATTTCTTATTTTGCTGAACAGCCATGGTAACCCCACGTAAATTAAAATCTAACTTTCAAAATCGAGCGGGCAACAGTTACGCTTCCGCTCCTGGAAAATCAGGCATTCTACACTAACCTTAGACCTTACGCAAACCTTTGAGATCTTTGAGTTTTGCAAAAGGATTCGGCTTCTGAACTTCGTCTTTTGACTCTTCAGGTCCGTCGGTCTGACAGCCTTCTTCGTGAGCCGGAACCAAGGGAAGAGAAAGAATCAGTTCTTCTTCAATCCAGTCGGCAATATTGAGCTTGTCGCTGCCGACGATGACTTCGGTGTCATCATCTTCGTCGATCGGAATCGAATCGGCTTCTTCTTCGCTCTTAGCGAAGCGGAAAGTAACTTCTCTCTCAATCTTGAAATCCATCGGTTTCGTGCAGCGATTGCAAACCAAAGGAACAACGGTCGCGAGTTCCATGACGGCGCCGGGCCATCCTTTTTTAGCCGTCATTCCGCAGATTCGATATGTCACGGTTCCTTCGGTCGGAAGAATCATGTCTTTTAAGCGCGGAAGATCCGACAATTTTGCCTGCCCTTCGATGACTTTCTTATCTCTGGCCAGGTCATAAGCATTCACATAGTCGGTTTGTTTTAGGTATGCGGACATTGAATTTCTCTCTTTCTGCGATAAGCACTGAACTAGAATAGTCTCTTTCAAGTTTGAGTGCTTTTAGGAACGACCCAATTATGGACAACAAAGCCGCATTAATTTTAGGTTCAAGTTCTCCTTTCCGACGCGAGCTTTTAGAGCGTCTCAAGATCCCTTTCACTACCTGCTCTCCCGACGTCGATGAGACGCCGCTCAAAGGAGAAAGCCCGAAGGATCTCTCGCTGCGCCTTTCCGTACTGAAAGCTCAGGCAGTTGCCGCCCAGCATCCGCACTGCGTGGTCATCGGCTGTGATCAGGTCTTGGAATTAAACGGTCGTCCTGTCGGAAAACCCGGCAATTTCGAAAACGCCTTCAAGCAGCTCTCCGAGATGTCCGGTCAGACCGTTACATTCCATTCTGCCATGACCGTCATTGACGCCAAAGGAAATCTGCAGAGCACGGTCGTCCCGACATTTATCCGTATGCGCAATCTGCTTCCGGAAGGCATTCGTGAGTACCTTGAACGCGAGAAGCCTTTCAATTGCGCCGGATCAGCCAAAATTGAAAAACTTGGAATCGCCTTAGTCGCCGAATGCAAGTCCGACGATCCGACTGCCATCATCGGTCTGCCTCTTATTGAATTGACGACCATGCTCGCCAAGGCCGGCATTCATGTTCTTCCGGAGCTGAACTAATGAATAAAGGAAAGCTCTTCATGCTGCCGGTCCCTATCGCCGATGGGCTACTGAACGACACACTGCCCGAACACACGATTCAAACGGCTCGTGAACTCAAGTTCTTTTTAGCTGAGAACGCCAAGTCGGCAAGAGCTTTCCTGAAATTCTGCGGCCACCCATCGCCTATAGCCTCGCTTTCTATTGAAGAAATCGGGCATCGTCCGGATTCTGCAAAGGTACGAGGCTGGCTCAAGCCTGCATTGGAAGGAAACGATATCGGCATTGTGAGCGAAGCCGGATGTCCGGGCGTCGCGGATCCGGGCGCACAAATCGCTGCGGAAGCTCATAAGCTTGGTATCCGCGTCGTACCGCTCGTCGGACCGTCTTCTATTCTTTTAGCTTTAATAGCTTCCGGTATGGACGGACAGCATTTCCGTTTCTGCGGCTACCTTCCGATTAAAGAGCCTGCCCGCACCAATGCGATTAAAGATCTTGAAAGAAAGAGCGCATCTTTGGAAGGAGAAACTCAGCTCTTCATCGAAACACCCTACCGCAACAGCGGCATGCTCGCCGATCTTGTTAAAAACTGCGCGCCTACGACGCTTATTCTCGCGGCCACAGACATCTCCGGGCCGGAAGAGCGCATTCGCACTTTCTCTGCGGCAGATTGGAAAAAACAAGATTTGTCACTGCCGAAGCTTCCGACCGTCTTCGGAATTCTCGGCGCTAAGCGAACTCGTCGATCTTAGTTTTGAGCGCTTCCATGGTCCTGACAATGGCGTCGGGCTTATAAGCCTCTAAACGTTCTATCGGCGCAGCACCCCAAGTGACCGCAATTGTGCGGACTCCGGCCGCTTTGCCTAGCTTAATATCGTGCTCAGTGTCGCCGATCATCACAATCTCGTCCATTGTGAGCCCGTTTCTTTCAAGCAGAGTATTCAGCATTAGAGGGTCGGGTTTTGGGAGCGCTTCATCGGCTGTGATGGAATCATCAAAATAATCCCACACATTCATCCGATTAACGATTCTTGAGAGGCCCTTGCGGCTTTTACCGGTTGCAATCGCGGTTTTGATGCCGGCGTCTTGAAGTTCACACAGAAGTTCCAAAACGCCCGGAAATAACTTCAGAGAAGGATCGCTCTGAAGAAAATAGCGCACGTAAATGTCTTTGTAACGACCGTACTCGCTTTCAGGAAGATCCGGCGCCACGATCGGAATGATGTCCTTGAAGCCTAACCCGATAATACTCTTTGCCGTCTCATAACTGACAGGCGCAATCCCGATTTCTTCATTTGCCAACTGGATGCCGCGGGCAATCGCAGGAACTGAATCAACTAAGGTGCCGTCAAAGTCAAAAACGGCCATCTTCAGAGCGTGCATTCTTCTTTTTCCTGATTTAGTAGGTTTGAGGACTGAGCTATTTATTCTGAGCCTTTCTTTGCTCTAAAACCTCAATGAGCTCTACACAATCTTTAGGAAGCGGAGCTTCAATCTCGAGTTCCTCTCCTGTAATCGGATGATGAAAACGAATCTTGCCTGAGTGCAGGAACATCCGTTTGAACGGCACACCCAGCGAACCGTGGGCAACTTCATCATTAAATGCGAAATCGCCATACTTCTCGTCTCCGACCAGCGGGAAGCCTAACTCTGCTGCATGCACCCTAATCTGATGGGTACGGCCGGTGAGAAGATCGACTTCAACTAAAGAAACCGGTCCGAAACGTTCTTTCAATCTAAATATAGAGTGGCTCGGAAGCCCGTTTTCCGGATCAACGCGCACACGACGCTCTCCCGAGGGCGTGACGTACTTAAAAAGCGGAAACTTCGCGTGCTGACGATCGTTCTGCCAATCCCCTTTAACCAATGCCTGGTAGGTCTTGTGCATCTCTCCTTCGCGGATCATTTCATGGAGTCGCACCAAAGCTTTCCGAGTTTTAGCCAGCACCAATACGCCGGAAGTCCCTCTGTCCAAGCGATGGACGAGTTCTAGGAACGGAAGTTCCGGGCGGCTCGCTCTCATTCGTTCGATCAGACCGTAAGAGATGCCGCTGCCGCCATGGCTTGCCATACCGGCCGGTTTGTCCACAACCATGATGTTTTGATCTTCAAAAAGAATCGGCGGCATTTCCGAGAGCTTCAAGGGAGGTGCCGAATGTTCGGATTCTTTTTCGGTATAGCGGATCGGCGGAATACGAACTTCGTCTCCGCTCTGCAGACGAGTGTCGACATGAGCTCGTCCTTTATTGACTCGGACCTCGCCGGAACGCACTACGCGGTAGATCAAAGATTTCGGCACGCCTTTAAGCTGTGAAAGCAGAAAGTTATCCAGTCTTTGACCGTCATTGCTTTCGTCAACCTTCTTGAAGATAACCTTCGGCTCGGCGGCTTTTCTTTCTTTCGGTTCTTGTGCCGATGTCTTCACCCTTGGTAAAGCAGTCTTTGGCTTTGGGCGCTGAGTGACCTTTCCGGTCGACGCGGAAATGTTTAAGTCTGCTAACAAATCTTTTCCGCTGCGGGTGCGGCTTTTCGCAGAAGTACGACCCTTTTTTGGGTCTGTTCGCTCATTATTTTGGCGAGATTTCATCATTTGTTCTAAAATCCTGTGCGAGAGGTTTGACCGTCAGAACAACTCGGCGCCGCAGGTTTGCGCGTCTGAAATCTGTCGGTTCAACTGTTCTCAATGACCTCCGCCGATTGTAATCTTTTGACGACAAACGGAATGCGATGCGTACCGATTCTAGGGTCTCTCCGCTTGAGCTGACCGATGATGAACGGAACACGCTAAACATCGTTTTTCGCAACGATGCCGGCAGGAGATTTTGTAATGAATGATAGGCGGTGCTCCGATTTTCGAATCGTCGCAGCTCGCCAATGGCCTTCGGGTCATTTGCTGTAAAGAATTTTTATTAACACGGGGCGCAGCATCCGGTTGATGCGCGCACAAATTTTGGAACACATGCTGCACTCGTGCAGCAAAAGTATTGGAAAAAAGAGAGTGGCTTACCTCCGCTGTTTCGATCGGCCTGCCTATTCCTGCCTAACGGGAAGGGATAATTGTGCCTGCACTGCGGTCTCCTCTCTCGATTTTATAAAGCCTCCTGCGGACAATTTCCGCGATTCACTCAGGGAGATCCCTTTGCCCGTTCCACTTGTTCCGGAACCTGTTTGATATCTTTTCTCTACGGCACGCCTATGGTCCGCGTCAGTGACTGAGGAGTGCTTGATGAAGCGCATGTTATTTAACGCCACGCATGCTGAGGAGCTGCGTGTCGCTATTGTTGAAGGTCAGAAGCTCATTGATATTGATATCGAGTCTTCCGAACGTCAGCAGAGAAAGTCCAATATCTACAAAGGCGTAATCACCCGTATTGAACCGTCTTTGGAAGCATGTTTCGTCGATTACGGCGAAGAACGCCACGGTTTTCTCCCTTTTAAAGAAATTTCCCGTTCTTACTTCAAAGAAGGTGTTGATGTTCGTACTGCGACCATCAAAGAAGCACTCTCCGAAGGAACCGAGCTCATTGTTCAGGTTGAAAAAGAAGAACGCGGCAACAAGGGTGCGGCACTGACCACTTTCATTTCCTTGGCCGGTCGCTACCTCGTCCTTATGCCGAACAATCCTCGCGGAGGCGGTGTCAGCCGTCGTATCGAAGGCGAAGAACGCGAAGAGCTTCGTGAAAACATGTCCAAGCTCCCGACACCGAAAGGCATGAGCCTCATCGCTCGTACCGCTGGTATCGGCCGTACGGTCGAAGAACTCAAATGGGACTTTGATTACCTTCTCCAGCTCTGGCAGGCCATTGTTGAAGCTGCCACACCGCAGTATGAAGACACCGAAGGCAACTTCGTCACCGCTCCCGTCGGTCCTCTCGGCCAGAAATACGAACGCGTGAATCCGGCCCCCTTCCTGATCGTTGAAGAAAGCAATCTCGTGATTCGCGCGATCCGCGACTACTTCCAGCCGGACATCGCTGAAATTCTCGTTGACACCGACGACATCTACGAACAGGCTAAGCAGTTCATGGGCCACGTCATGCCTGACATGATCAACCGTGTCAAGCGCTACATGGACGATGTGCCCCTGTTCTCCCGCTTCCAGATCGAAAATCAGATCGAAACGGCCTACTCCAGAACCGTTCCCCTCCCCTCGGGCGGCTCGATTGTGATCGACCACACTGAAGCCCTGGTTGCCATCGACGTTAACTCCGCCCGCGCCACCGCCGGCGGAGACATCGAAGCCACTGCCTTCCACACCAATGAAGAAGCTGCTGAAGAAGTTGCGCGTCAGATGCGTCTGCGTGACCTCGGCGGCTTGATCGTCATCGACTTCATCGATATGGAAGATCCGGCCCATCAGCGTGCTATCGAACAGCGCATCAAAGAAGCTATTCGTCACGACAGAGCCCGCGTCCAGATCGCCAAGATTTCCCGCTTCGGCTTGTTGGAACTCTCCCGCCAGAGACTTCGTCCGTCTCTGTACGAAGGCAGCCACATCACCTGCCCGCGCTGCAACGGTATCGGCGCTATTCGTGACACCGAATCCAGTGCGATTCAAGTGCTTCGTATTCTCCAGGAAGAAGCGCTCAAAGACGGTACCACTGCTCTTCAGGCCCAGGTTCCGGTCGATGTTGCAACGTACCTGCTGAACGAAAAACGCGACGACATCGCCAAGATCGAACATCGTCACCACATTGAAGTCATCCTGATCCCGAACAAGACGCTCGAAACACCGCACTATCAGATCGAACGCCTTCGCACCGAAGATCAGCTGCTGACAGAAGGTGCTCCGAGCTACAAGCGCGTGGAAGAGCTTGCTCCTGAGCCCGAAGCTCCTTACTCCAGAGCTCAGAACGTCGCGCCTTCTACTAAGCCTCGTCAGATCCCTGTCATCAAAGGCCTGCCCGTCAGAGAAGACGCTCCGAAGCACGTTGAGCCTGCCAAACCTTCCAAAGAACCTGCCAAGAAAGAAAAGAGCTTCTTCCAGAAGATTCTTGCTTTCTTCACCGGAAATTCTGAAGCTGAAGAGAAAGAAGAAGCCAAGAACAAATCCAGCCGCGGCGACAAATCTTCCGTCAGAAAAGAGCGCGGCGAGCGTAAGAATCGTCGTCAGGAAAGAGACGATCAGCGTAAGACACGTACGCCTGTCGCTAAACAGGAAAAAGTTGAGCGCGCGCCCAAACAGCCGCGTCAGGTAAAACCGACCAAGACTGAAGACAGACGCCAGAAAGAGACGGTTGAAAAAGCCAAGAATGTTCCTGCCGTTCGTCCGGCCGCTGTCGAAAAGACAGAAAAGCCTGAAAGAATCGAACGTACTCGCAAGGCTTTGAAGGAAAACGGCGCTTTACAGGATAAAAGAAGTGCCAAGCCCGTTCAAGCTCCGGCAGCTGTTGAAGAAGCAGTAAAACCTGTTGAAAAACAGAACGTTCCGGCGCCCGTCGAAGCCGTCCAGGTTCAGCCGCAGGTTGAAAAACCCGTACCGGCTCCCACTCCGGCGCCTGTCGCTGCCGAAACTCCGGCTGTCCAGGCTGAAGAAAAGAAAGCTCCGGCAGATGCCGTCGAAGGAATCATCGTCGAAACTGCCGTCCGTGTAGTGCCGTCCGTTGAATCACAGTCCAACGCCACAGAACAGCGTCCTCGCACTCGCAGAGCACGTCGTCTGCGCAAGGACAGAGGCGACAGAGAACCGCGTGCCTCAAGATCCGTTGTGCCGCCCGCACCTGTCTCTCCGGTCGTTGCCGCCATCGAAGACGTTGTCATGAGTGAACACGCCGTTCCTCAGGTGAACGCGGCTACCATCCGTGCTGACGAACATCTGCCTCGTGTGGAAGCAGACAAGCTGCATCTTACGGAAGAAGCTCCGAAACACGCTCGTCCGAGACGTGAAAGGGCACCCCGCAAACCGGCTGCAGATTTTGTAACCAAAGTCGAAAGCCACGATTCCGAGGTTCAGGCCGTCAGTTCCGCCGCTCCCAAGGCAGAAGCTGTGAAGGAAGCTCCGAAACCTGAGCACGTCCAGACTGAGGTTGTTAAACCCGTTGTGACAGAGAACACTGTCGTAAAACCGGCAGATGTCAAACCTGTCGAAACCAAACAGGTTGAAACTGCCACACCGGTCAAAGCTCAGAAAGAAGCCGCTTCCATTGAGAAACCGGTCGATCTGAAACCGATGCTTGAAAAAGCAGGTCTTGAACTCGTCGGAACCACGAAAAAAGACATTCCCGTCAGAGAAGAGGCTCCCAAGCCCAAGCTCGGACGCAAACGCATCAAACGTGTCGTCCAGGAAGACTCTGCTCCGCTTGAACTCGTCCAGACGAAGAAAGAGTAATCCGACGCATCGGATGTAATAAAACCGAATCGGTCTTGCGGCCGGTTCGGTTTTTCTTTTGATCGTTAGCTTTGTTTTTCTTTGCGGCGTTCTCTGACGGTCTTACCTCCGATTCCATAGTTTTCCATCGGAATCTCATCAATGATGACAACCATGTTTGAGGTGTTCTTTCCAAGAACATCGCCGACGAGTTTCGTCACGCCTGCGATTAACTCTTTCTTTTGTTCTGACGTGGGGCGTTCTTCATCGCCTGTAACGCAAATTCTAACGAATGGCATAATACAGCTCCTAAGGAAATGATCGTTTCACTGTACAAGCCATGCGAACGAGCGTCAACGTCTTCAAGACGATTCCGACAGGCAATAAAATTAGCGGGCGCCCCGAAGGACTACCCGCTTTTTCGTCAAACGACTCTTAGCTTATTGCTGTGCCTGAGGCTTTGCCGGAACCGCCGGTGCGTTTTCTTCCTCATGTCTTTCGGTGAGCATGAAGTTCAACTCACGCTGCAGCAGCATAATGACCGTATAACGATTGATGATTTCGCGATAGAGCTGAAGGATGGACAAGTACAGTTCAGAACGATGAAGAGGCATCTTATTGACTTCAATTTCCTTCATCAGTTCGAGCTGGAATGCATTGACTTCCTCAAGGTTCGTATTGGATAAGCGAAGAAGCACTTCGTCCGTTGTCGAACCGTTCATCACGTACTCAGACAGAGATTTCTGGAAGTTCGACAATGCGTCAACGGCCTTAAGCAAATTGGTTCGGAGCTGGCCCTTGAAGACCGAGTGGCTGTTAGCCAGATGCTGTTCCATCTGATTGACTGTGTTGCGCAAATCCTGAGCAACGTCTTTGACATTTGAGAACGTGCGGTAATAGTAATTACGTGCGTCGTAGTCTTTTCCTGCACCCTGACCATGACTGATCATGAGGTAGTACTGGCTTCGAAGCAGAGAAATGTGATCTAAGAGTTCCTGAGCCTCAAGCTTGTCTTTTTTCACCGCCGAATAGTCTTCCGAGAGGAAGTTCATCGTGGTGTTGGAGAAGATGTCGATCGTCTGCTTCAGGTTACGGTCGATCGCAGCGTTAAAGCGTTTACGCAGCTCTTCTTTGGATAAACCGGCTTCGAAACCTTCCATCGCTTCAACTTTCTTATCTTTACTGAAAAAGTTGGAGCGAACCAGAAGAGCGACGACACAGACACCGCCGATTACCATAAAGATTGGTCCGAACCAGATGCACAGTAGAACGGCAATACCGGCGGCGATGAAGGCTGTGAAAGCCGTCAGGAACCAGCCGCTGATCACCGCCATCACACCGGAAATTCGGTAAACAGCCGTTTCTCTATCCCAGGCGCCGTCTGCTAAAGAGCTGCCCATAGCAACCATAAAAGTGACGTAGGTTGTAGACAGCGGAAGCTTCATGCTGGTCGCAGTCGCAATCAAAATACTGGCGAGCACCAAGTTCACAGAGGCGCGAACCTGGTCAAACGGCAGAGGGACTTCGCCTTTTTTCAAGCGCGGTTTTTCAAAGTGTCTGTCGATGTTATCCAACACAGAACGCGGCAAGATCTGATTGATGATTCGATTGACACCGAGGCCGGAGCGGACCAAAACACGGGCGCCAACAGTAGAGCCAAACTGTTCTTTTTCGCTGCGTTCGCTGGCGGACAAATTGATCGCAGTCTGGACCACACGCTGAGCTTTCGGGCTGAACCAAAGCGTGCAGACCATGATCAAACCAGAAATGATGAGCCAAATCGTCGGAGTAACGACAGACTCCTTAAGAGCGCCCATGTACAGCGTTGTCGGCGTGAGGGCGGGATTCGCAGCTTCTGCTGAAGCGGCGATACCGGCACTTTGCATCGCGGCTAAAGGCACACCCACGAAGTTCACCAAGTCGTTGCCTGCGAACGCAAAGGCTAAGGCGAACGTACCTGCCAAGATAACGATACGAAGTGCATTAAAGTTCCAGAACCAAATCAGGATCTGGAAAACGACAGTAATCGTGAGGAAGAAACTCCACATTAGGGTTTCGGTGTTTGCATCCAGCCACGCGATCAGCGCAGGCGTCATGAAGGAAGCACCCTTTGCACCCTTAACAATCAGGAAGTAGAAAATCGCGGTAAGGCACAGGCCTGAATAAATACCGCCGACGTAACGATAAACTTTCTGATAACGGAACGTGAAGAGGTAACGCATCAGCCACTGAATGATCGTACCGAAGGTAAAGGCAATCACGACGGAAGCCAAAATACCGATGATAATCGACAGGGCCTTTTCGTTGTTAATGTAAGCGCCAAGTCCGATAATGGTTCCGGTCGAAACCCACAGCTTGTATGCCGCAGAAACGACGGAAGCACCAAGGAGCTCGAAAACGATAGATACCGTGGTCGAAGTAGGAAGACCAAGAGAGTTAAAGGTATCTAAGAGAAGAACATCTGTAAGCATCACCGCGAAGAAGATGAGCATGACGTCCCAATAGGTAAAAAGCTGCGGATTAAAAATCCCGCTTCTCGCAATTTCCATCATTCCGCTTGAGAAGGTGCAGCCTAAAAGAACACCCGCGGCGGCAACACCCATAACGATGTTGTATCGGGCACTCTTAGACCCCAATGCAGAACTCAAGAAGTTCACGGCGTCGTTGCTGACACCCACAAACAAGTTGAAGCTTGCCAGGAGCATCAGAAAGACCATCGTGCACGTGAGAAATGTATCCATAGTAGATGGTTATCTTTATAAAAAAACAAAGGGATTCTAGTGGGTGAATATGACGAATGCGTGACACAAAACTCAGCATTTCCTCTACTTTCCAGACTACATCTTCTTAACAGACTAAATAATGGGTACTATCATGGGCGACATCCCCAATGTAGGCGAGATAAGTAGCCATTTTGGAGGATGAGAAACTTTATGCATTAGTATCAACCTCTACACATTTTTGAGTTAGCATTCTTTTGTTCAAAACTTGTAAGAGCAATTTCTAAAGAGGTTATTGTGAATTTGAAATCTATTACTGCTCAATCAGTCGTTGCTTTGTCCCTTGTGTCCGTCTGCTCAATGAGCCAAGCGGGTTTTCTGGACAACCTGTTCTCGAGCTCAACAAAAGAACCCGTTGCTCTTTCTACGACAACTCAGGAGATCATGAAAAATCATCCCGTTTGGGTGATTGACGGAAAAGATACTTCCGCTTGGTCTGTCGTTGAAGGGAAAAAGCCGCGCCGCGGAGCAGCTCCGCTGCTGCTGAAGCAAGACAGAGGTGACCTTGGTCTGATTCCGGCTCAAACAGATGCCGGCTACATTGCAACCAAAACCGAAAAGATCTCTCTTTCTTATCCGACCAGCATCGTCTTCGAAAAGAATGGCACCGCTCTCCTTAAGTTCGGTGCAAGCAAGAGCCCCGTCCAAATCGGTATCAAGCTTCGTGCCTTCGACGTCAGCGGATTAAAGATGTCCGAATTCCTGAAAAACCGCAAAGGCGAACCTCTTGCCGAAGCTGAGAAAGTCGGTAATGAAGTTTTCCCGGCCGGATCTATTGCCTACAAGGCCGACACAACCTTCCTGAATGACGAAATGGTCATTCCGATCAACCAGAACTTCACAAGCGCCTCCACCAGCGACGAACTGCTGAAGAATTTCTCTTCCATTCCGTTCTGCCTCAAACGCGTCTCCGGCCACGCCTACGGCATTATGTTTGATAAAGCCGATCCGAAGGCTGTGAGCGGCACTTTCCGCGTGACTCCGGTTAAGAGAGAAACCATGTTCTGCACCCCGACAGGTGAAGCCCCAGTTGCGACCGGTAAATGGAACGTTGTCAACAACGGCCGCTCTCATGCTGTCGTGCTGACCATGCCGAAGGAAGTCACACCTGCTGAATACGGTATTGAAGAACAGGAAAGCGGCGTCTCCAAGATGGCTTTCGTGGCCCCGGGCAAAGGCGACAAGATTTTCCGTCCGGGCAAATTCTTTGCTAAAGGAACTACTCTGGAAAGCCGTCGTTTCTTCTTCAACACAACAGCTGCCGAAGCTATTCTTAAAGCAGCCAAGTAGTTAGAAAAAATCAGAGTTTTCTGATTTTCAAGCCCGTTTCCTGTCGTGGGAGACGGGTTTTATTTATGCCGCTACTCAGTAAGAAAAAATCCTGAACTCAGTAATGAAATTCAGGATTCTTGTTTTTGAATTTTAGTTTCTACGAGAAAAACTCTCTGTCTTCATCGGGGAACGATTCGACATCTGCCCAGCCTGCTTTGCCGTAGGCATAGCGGAAAATATCCGCTCCCTGCTCACGGATCAAAGCTGTATCGCTTAACGTGCGACGCCAAACTTTCGCTCCTGCCAAGCCCGTCAGCAGTCCGTGCATATGCCGGCAGCAGGCCCGCAGAGAATGATCATCCGGCTTAATGAAGCGAACATACTCTTCCATGGCGTCGATCACTCGATCGCGCGTCACGGGAGCGTGTTCGTCGTTGTAAAGGCGGGCATCAACATCAGTGAGAAGCCACGGTGTGTAATAAGCGGCTCGACCCAGCATAACGCCGTCCACGTGTTTGAGTTCGGCTTCACATTCGCCTAGATCCTGAAGCGCGCCGTTAATGACAATGATCGCTTCCGGAAAATCTTTCTTAAGCTGATAAACCACTTCTCTGCGAAGCGGCGGGATTTCACGGTTTTCTTTTGGCGACAATCCCTTCAGCCATGCATTACGGGCATGAACAATAAAAACACGAACGCCGGCATTAAATAACGTACCGACAAAGTCACGCACAAAACCGTAATCATTATTGGCATCAATACCGACGCGATGTTTGATGGTGACTGGCAGATGAGTTGCGTCCTGCATGGCTTTAACGCAATCCGCGACCAAGCCGGGTTCGGCCATTAAACAAGCACCGAACGAGCCTTTCTGCACACGTTCGCTCGGACATCCGCAGTTAAGATTAACTTCGTCATATCCCCATTGCTGAGCAAGCTTAGCGCCGTGGGCCAGATCCTTCGGATCGGATCCTCCGAGCTGCAGAGCAACCCGATGCTCCGCTTCGGAAAAATCAAGATGATGGGGAACATCGCCGTGAACCAGCGCTCCGGTCGTCACCATCTCGGTGTAAAGTCGAGCACGATGAGAAAGCAGACGATGAAAGTATCTGCAATGGCGATCTGTCAGATCCAGCATCGGTGCGACACAAAAGCGCCACCCGATCGGGTCGTAAACATTATCTGTCATGAAAGGATTCCGTCAATGTAGTACCAACGGCCGTTTTCTTTTACAAATCGGCTGTTTTCTTTCAAAGTGATCATATTTCCGGCATCGTCTCGTGCTTTCGCAACGAATTTCACACGTGCCGTTGTCTCCGATAAAGGCATGAAGGCCTCAATCTTGAGACTGCGCCAATGGAGCGGCTCAAAATCTAATTCTTTGGGGCGGGTGCTCTCGTGCCAGGTTCTGAGAAGATAGTCCTTGTCTTCCTTCACGAAAGCCGTATAGCGAGAACGCATAAGCGCCCTCGCATCGGGTGCGGGGGCGCCGGCAAGAAGCGGCCCGCAGCAGTCTTCATAAGGCTTGCCGCTGCCGCACGGACATTTGGGTTTAGATTCCCGGGCCAACGCGACTGTCTCCGCGTGCAGCACGGCGGCGTTCGAATTCCTTCAGCCAGCGCTTACGGATACGAATGCTCTTCGGTGTGATTTCAGCCAGTTCGTCATCGTTGATGAATTCAACGGCACTTTCCAGTGTCAGCTGAATCGGAGGAACAAGACGAATGGCTTCGTCGGTACCTGAAGCACGAATGTTGGTGAGTTGTTTTCCCTTAATCGGGGTCACGACAATGTCGTTGTCACGAGAGTGAACACCGATCACCATGCCTTCATAAATAGGTTCTCCCGGACCGATGAACAAACGTCCTCTTTCCTGAATCTTCCACAGAGCATAAGCAACGGCGTTGCCGTCGTCCTGGCTGATGATGGCGCCGTTGCGGCGTTCACCCAAGTCTCCGGACTTAACAGGACCGTACTCATCAAACACATGGCTCATGACACCGGTGCCGCGAGTCATCGTGAGAAAGTCGTTCTGGAAACCGATCAAGCCACGGGCGGGAATGCGGTATTCGAGACGAACACGACCTTTTCCGTCCGGCTGCATGTCCTGAAGGTCGCCCTTTCTGCGGCCGAGCTCTTCCATGACGGGACCTTGATGGTTTTCTTCCACGTCAACGGTCAGCATTTCGAACGGCTCCATCTTGACGCCGTCGACTTCTTTGTAAACGACGCGCGGACGGGAAACAGCTAGTTCATAGCCTTCACGACGCATGTTTTCAATCAAAATCGTCAGGTGCAGTTCACCGCGGCCGGCCACTTCGAAAACGCCTTCGTTGTCGGTCGGTTTCATGCGCATAGCAACATTGCTCTTTAATTCGCGTTCAAGACGTTCGCGAATCTGACGACTGGTGACGAATTTGCCTTCCTTACCAGCCAGAGGGCTGGTGTTGACATGGAAGTTCATCGTCAGAGTCGGTTCGTCAACGTGCAGGAGCGGCAGCGCATCCGGATGGTTCACATCGGTTAAGGTAGTACCGATGCCGATTTCTTCGATACCGTTGATCAGAACGATGTCGCCGGCTTCAGCCTCGTCAACCAGTTTTCTTTCCAAGCCCTGGAACTTCAGAACCTGATTGACCTTGGCGCGCTTCGGTTCGGAATCCGGGCCGTTCATGATCAGAACTTCCTGAAGCGGTTTAATGCGGCCGCGCTTAATACGGCCGATACCGATCTTACCGACGTAGCTGGAGTAGTCCAGAGAGGAAATCTGCATCTGCAGAGGACCGTCAGGATCGTCGTCACGAACCGGAACTTTTTCCAGAATCGTGTCGAAAATCGCCTTCATGTTTCCGATCTTCTTCAGTTCTTCAACATCATCCGTGAAACCGGCAAACCCGTTCAGAGCAGAAGCGTAGATCACAGGGAAGTCCAGCTGTTCTTCTGTAGCGCCCAGTTTGTCGAACAGATCAAAGGTTTGGTTGATAACCCAGTCAGGACGAGCGCCCGGACGATCAATCTTGTTAATCACAACAATCGGTTTCAGACCTAAAGCCAACGCTTTCTTGGTCACGAAACGAGTCTGCGGCATCGGGCCTTCTACCGCATCCACGAGCAACAGAACGCCGTCAACCATAGACAAAACGCGTTCGACTTCACCGCCGAAGTCCGCATGTCCCGGGGTATCGATGATGTTGATGTGGGTGCCTTCGTATTCGACGGCGCAGTTTTTCGCCAAAATCGTAATGCCGCGTTCGCGTTCGATGTCGTTACTGTCCATCACGCGCTCGGCAACAGCCTGATTGGCACGGAAGGTGCCGGACTGTTTCAGCAGCTGATCCACCAACGTGGTTTTACCATGGTCCACGTGAGCAATAATCGCAATATTTCTAATCGCTCGAGTCATATTAAAAATTATCTATCGTTGTCTACAAACGAAATTAATCGATCCGGCGCCAGGACTCCGTCGGAAGTCAAACGTCCGACGCCGAGTAAAAATTCAGTTTTTTCAGCTGAGATACCGTACACACGCACTTTAGCCTCCTCGATCGAACGCTCGTCCGTGCGTACCTTCATACCGTTCAGAAACTTCTTAGTCGCTTCTTCATCTAGCTTGACGGGCGCAAGACTCTGCAGCAATCGATCCGGAGGAAGCAAAACAGCAATGCGCTGCTCCTCAGTCATGCGTTCAAACAGATCCAAATCCACAGCTTCTTCAATGTGGAGATCGGCAATAGCCGTCCTCCGCAGCGTCTTTAAATGGGCGCCGTAGCCTAAGGCTTCGCCTATGTCTTCCCCAAGCGTACGAATATAGGTACCCTTGGAGCAACGCACCAGAAGGGTGACTTCAGGCGGTTGGAAGTCCACAATGTCAAGTGAGGATATTACTACTTTACGGGGCTCTCTCTCGATTTCTTCACCTTTTCTTGCGAATTTATACAAAGGAACTCCGTCCTTTTTCAAGGCTGAATACATCGGAGGTATTTGAACGATCTCTCCTCTGAATCTCTCTAAAACGGCACAGAATTCTTTGAAGGTAAATTTCGGCTCGGCCGAAAAGATGACTTCGCCTTCAGCGTCTCCTGTAGAGGTCTTTTCTCCGAACTTCACCGTCGTTAAATATTCCTTATCGGCGTTGAGTAAATCGGCAGAAAACTTTGTCGCTTCCCCGAAACACAAGGGAAGCAGTCCGCTTGCTAAAGGATCAAGCGTGCCGGTATGGCCGGCTTTTTGTGCATTCAGAAGGCGGCGTGCCTTCTGTAAAGCGCTATTGCTCGACAAACCTACCGGCTTATCGAGCAATAAAACGCCGTCAATTTTTAAACCTTTGCGACGACGACCCAATTATTCACCTTTGACTTTTTCTCCGTCCTCTTCGCGAGCCTGACGGATCAGCTGATCCATTTCAAAGCCGCGTTCGACGCTCTTGTCATAGACAAAATGCAGCTGAGGAACGGTGTGAATCTTCAAAAGCTTGAAGATTCTGGAGTGAAGCATCGGAGCTGCGCTGTTCAAAGCCTCGGTGGCTTCCTCAGGCGTAGAACCGATGGACGTAAAGTAGATCGTCGCATGTGCGTAATCAGGAGTAATTTCGCACCCTGTCAGCGTTACGAGACCAGTCTTCGGGTTGCTTACTTCTTTCTGAATCAGTTCGGCAACGTCACGCTGGATTTGGTCCGCAATACGGTTGGCGCGTCCCGGTTTGGTGGGTTTAATCATTTTTCAACTCCTCAATAAAACCAGCTAAATACAAAGGAGCCCGAAAGCTCCTTTGTGTTCAGGCTATATCAATCTCAGATCGTTCTTGCGACTTCCTCGACCTCAAAGATTTCGAGTTTGTCATCGACCTGAATGTCATCGTTTCCTTTCAGAGAGATGCCGCACTCGGCACCGGCCTTGACTTCCTTAACGTCGTCTTTGAAGCGGCGCAGAGAGTTAATCTCACCTGTCCAGATAATCACATTGTTGCGCAAAAGACGGGCATGAGAGTTGCGTCTGACGACCCCTTCGAGCACCATGCAGCCTGCCACTGCGCCCACTTTGGGGACGCGAATGACCTGACGGATTTCAACGAGACCTACGTGGTTTTCGCGGCGTTCCGGAGCTAGCATGCCGCTCATGGCAGCCTTAACATCATCTACGGCGTCGTAGATGATGTTGTAGTAGCGGATGTCGATGCCGTTGTTTTCAGCCAGTTTTCTAGCCAATGCATCGGCACGGACGTTGAAGCCTAAGACAACAGCATTGGAAGCAATCGCCAAGTTGATATCAGATTCACTGATACCGCCTACGGCTGCGTGAACCACGCTGACCTTAACTTCATCGGTAGAAAGTTTGGTCAAAGCGTGAACCAAAGCTTCCTGAGAGCCTTGAACGTCGGACTTGATAACCAGAGACAGGGTCTTCTGGCCTTCCGGATTCTGACCAAAAAGACCGCCGAGTTTGTCATTGACCTGGCGAGCCAGCTTAACGTCACGGTACTTGCCCTGACGGTAGTTGGCCAATTCACGAGCCTTACGCTCTTCGGAAACGACGATGAGTTCGTCACCGGCCTGCGGAACGTCGGAGAGGCCTTGAATTTCCACCGGGATGGAAGGACCGGCGCTCTGAACCGACTTGCCGTTTTCGTCAACCATGGCGCGAACGCGACCGAAAGTGGCGCCGGCCAAGACGATATCACCGCGCTTTAAGGTACCGGCCTGAACGAGGACGGAAGCAACCGCACCCTTACCGCGGTCAAGGCGGGATTCAATCACGACGCCCTTAGCAGGACCTTCTTTCACAGCCTTCAATTCAAGAATTTCGGCCTGCAGAAGAACGTTTTCAAGCAGCTCGTCAATGCCCTGTCCGCTCTTAGCAGACACGCAGACGAACGGCACGTCGCCGCCGTAATCCTCAGGGATGACTTCGTTGGCAACGAGTTCCTGTTTGACACGATCAGGATTAGCTTCCGGTTTATCAATCTTGTTAATGGCAACCACCAGAGGAACGTTGCCGGCCTTCGCGTGAGCAATAGCTTCCTTGGTCTGCGGCATCACGCCGTCGTCGGCTGCAACCACCAAAATAACGATATCGGTTACCTGAGCACCGCGAGCACGCATGGCCGTGAAGGCTTCGTGTCCCGGGGTATCCAAGAAGGTAATAATGCCTCTCGGGGTTTCAACGTGGTAAGCACCGATGTGCTGTGTAATACCGCCGGCTTCGCCTGCGGCAACACGAGTACGTCTGATGTAGTCCAGCAAAGAAGTCTTACCGTGGTCAACGTGACCCATAATCGTCACGACCGGAGGACGAGGTTCCTTCGGATAGTTGGCCAAAGCCTTGGCTTCTTCTTCAGCCAGGAAGGCTTCCGGATCTTCCGGTTTAGCGGCGATCGCACGATGACCCATTTCTTCGACCACAATCATGGCCGTTTCCTGGTCAAGCATCTGGTTGATCGTCACCATCTGGCCGAGCTTCATCATCTGTTTAATGACTTCAATGGCCTTGACGCTCATCTTCATAGCGAGATCAGCGACAGTGATGGTTTCCGGAACTTCAATGTCCTTAACAACGGGTTCCTGAACAGCAGGAGTCTGCGGTCTTCCGCCCTGGCCCTTGTTGTTCTGGTTCTGGTGCTTGTTGCCGCGTTTGTTGCGGCGGTCATTCTTCCAGCCGCTGCTTTCTTCCGAAGAGTTGTCGCCGCCGCGGGTCTTGAGAGTGCGGCGTTTCTGATTTTCGTCGCCCCAGTTGTCTGCGTTCTTAGCGTTGTTCTTCGTACCTTTGTTTTCTTTCTTGACGCTGTTCTTGTGAACCTTCTTCTGTTCCTGCGGTTTTTCTTCCTGAGCCGGTTTCTTAGCGGTCAGAACCTTCTTCGGAGCAGACATCA